>CAFBRA010000106.1_pt1 | contig 3973 bp, 3 predicted proteins | sample 7270151 | NCBI WGS metagenome assembly CAFBRA01 (sample SAMEA6814193, study PRJEB35770) | uncultured Actinomycetes bacterium | biome: Freshwater; feature: Freshwater reservoir; material: water | place: Czech Republic | collected 2016-11-09 | depth 30m m | reverse complement strand
GGGTTGGTTGCATACAGGCGGCCATCATCACCAAAGCGCATCCAGGCAATGTCATCGCCGAGAGTTTCAACTTTCCAGCCCTTAATTGTTGGATCCAGCATCGCAAGATTTGTCTTGCCACAGGCCGATGGAAACGCGGCAGCAACATAATGAACATTTCCGTTAGGTGGTGTGAGTTTGAGAATCAGCATGTGCTCTGCAAGCCAGCCTTCATCGCGGCCAATCACAGATGCAATTCTTAGCGAATAGCACTTCTTTCCAAGCAAAGCATTTCCACCATAGCCGGAGCCAAATGACCAAATGGTGCGCTCTTCTGGAAATTGAACGATGTATTTAGTCTCATTACATGGCCAGGCAACATCACTCGCGCCATCGATAAGTGGAGCACCAACTGAGTGTAAAGCTTTTACATAGTGACCATCTGTGCCCAATGCGTCGAGGGCTGCAGTACCTATTCGAGCCATTATGCGCATCGATGCAACAACATATGCACTATCGGTGATTTGCACACCGAACATTGGGTGAGCAGAATCTATGGGGCCCATACAAAAAGGAATGACGTACAGAGTGCGACCACGCATCGATCCGGCATAAAGATTGTTCATGATGTTCTTCATCGCTGTTGGAGCCATCCAGTTATTAGTTGGTCCAGCATCGGATTCAGTAACTGAACAAATGAATGTTCTATCTTCGACTCGAGCAACATCGGTTGGATCAGATGCGCACCAGAAAGAGTTAGGTTTCTTCTTAAGTCGAATTAATGTTCCAGCATTTACTAGTTCATCGGTAATGCGCGTCCACTCTTCTTCCGAGCCATCGCACATATAAATATTGTTGGGTTGAGTAAGTTCTGCAACTTCATTGATCCATGCAGAAAGCCCAACATGCTTTAACTCGTGAATCGCCATTGATTCTCGATTCTCTCCGTTGCTCGTGAAATAATACTAAGGCGCTACTTATGGGTAGAACAGAGAGCTTATTGTCTGATGAGTCACAGCCTTTAGATGAACCCTCAGGTTGATTATGCTTCAGCGTGGAATCGCCTCAAGGGCATTGAAAAAACACTACCAGAGTGTAAAGTTGCGTCCTGTTGTTGGGAGAGGAAGACTCTCAATCTGCATGAGAGGCAAAGGGGCCAAAAATGAAGAAAGCTCCTTTGGCTCTATGAAAAAAATAATTGCCGCTTTTCTCATAGTTTTCATGCAATCACTGTTCGTGGTAAATCTTGCTTCTGCTGAGGACTTTACATACGACATCATTAGTCAGAAACTTGCCGACGAACTGACGGCCAATATTTCAAGTGAATTAGCCCCTGGCGACTACGAAATGAATGTTTCTGTTGAAAATGCTGATGGAACATCTGAGCTTAGAAACTTTCTCTACTGCAAAGATGCAGATGGAAATATTCTTTGGAATCAGTGGTGCACTGGCGAAACGCCACTTATTGATCCTGTCCAACTTCAAGATATTACTGTTCAATCCGAACTTCCTACATACTCACCAAAAACAGATGTTAAGACTGTGCAAGATATTGCAGTCTCGACCTTTGCAGTCCTGAGTTATTTAACAGTCGGTCTTGGGCATGCCATGAATTTAACTGGTGGGGCTCCCGTCAATGATGGTGGGTCAAATACTCGAGCAGAGTTGGCAGAGCTTGAACTTAAAATCCTAGAGAGATCTAAAAAACGGCGCCGATTCGGTGATCTCCTTGGAATGTGGAATAAATCAATCTTCACGTTTATGGACTCAACCTTCGTCAATGTTTCCAAGAGAGTATCTGGATTCTCTCCAGCTATAACCCGTTCTACCTCTGATGCTTCATATCTTCGAGCTATGACCGGTTCTCTCTCACTTATTCTTTATCCCATTGCACTATTTCTAGGCTTTCTCGCTTTGAATGACACAAATTTCCAAGCACTTCCACCCACAGCGGCAACGTTGATAGCCATGCTCATGCTTGGAGTTTTTGATTCATTTGCGGGATTATTGAGTGGCTTAGTGTTCTTTACTGGCTGTCTAATAACTGGCCATATATCCACAATCCATGAGCTTTTAATCTCAATTGGATTGCTAGCCTTTTCATTTTGCCCAATATTGCTTTCAAGTAATCTACGCCCAATTCGTCGACACGTCTTTAATAGTCACGATATGTGGGAACGAATTACTGATTACTGCCTTGGAACCATTTTGACTGTTTGGATCATCTCTCAGATGGTTGACGCATTACCTGGTTTAGCTGGCTTGCAGTTATCAATAGTTTCGCAGTGGAAAACTGTCTGTATTTTTGGTGGCATTGCAATTCTTCTTCGTAGATTTTTAGAAGATATTGCACTCAATCAATATCCTGAGCGTTTAGAAAAGACTGAGTTAGTACACCCAAGCCCAACGGTAAGACAACGCCTATCTAAAGCTTGTATTCAAATTGCAATATTTGCATTCCTAGGTCATGCATTTATCGGCACATCACTTGCATTTTGGTTAGGTGTTGTACTTTTTGCAGTTCCTAAATTGACTTCAGTGTTCTCCGAAGAACTGCCAAAGTCACATTCACTTGTACGTATAGTTCCTAATGCGGCAATAAAGATTGTGGCGGTTTTAATCGCTGGTGGAGGAATCTCGTATTACTACCTTGCTGGAGTTTCAGATGCACAAACTCGCATTAATGTCGGTTTCTATCTATTAATTCTTCCTGGAAGTCTTATATCTGTTTTGGGGCTTTTATCTAAAAAAGAAGAGACCGACGATGAATGGAAATATTCAGGTCTAGGCAAAATTGCCTATAGATTCTTTGGAACTTTGGTATTTGTTGTCTTGGCTCTGAATACTTTCAAGGTCGATGTCTTCGGCAAACTCTTTCACTTCTTCTCGTAAAAGCTTGGATTTCGGTCTGAGAATCTCAATATTTTGGTGCAATTTAGCGAATTTATCGATAGGCTTGAAATGTGACTACAGGTAGCGCTGGCAAGAGATTTAAAGATGCCCTACATAAAGAGAAGCCTCTACAGATAGTTGGCACCATTAATGCCAACCATGCCTTGCTTGCAAAGCGCGCTGGATATCAAGCTATTTATCTTTCTGGCGGCGGAGTTGCCGCGGGTTCACTAGGCGTTCCCGACTTAGGGATCACGACTCTTGAGGATGTTCTCACTGATGTTCGACGTATTACCAATGTCTGTGATGTACCACTTCTCGTAGATTGCGATACTGGATTTGGTCCTTCTGCTTTTAATATCGGCCGCACAATAAAAGATTTAATTAAAGCCGGTGCTGCTGCCACGCATATTGAAGATCAAGTAGGGGCCAAGCGCTGTGGCCACCGACCAAATAAGGAAATCGTTTCAACGCAAGAAATGGTCGATCGAATCAAGGCGGCGGTCGATGCCAGAACTGACGATGATTTTGGAATCATGGCTCGAACTGATTCCCTTGCCAATGAAGGATTAGAGAAAGCCTTGGATCGAGTTCGTGCCTACGTTGCAGCTGGTGCTGATTACATCTTCCCAGAAGCCGTACTCGACTTAGATACGTATTCTAAATTTGCAGCTGCAGCCGGTGTTCCAATTTTGGCAAATATAACTGAGTTTGGAATGACTCCTTTGTTTACCATCGAGGAGTTAAAGAAGGTAGATGTTTCTATGGCCTTGTATCCACTATCTGCTTTTAGGGCTATGAATAAAGCAGCTGAAAATGTATACGAGTCAATTCGTCGAGATGGTACTCAAAGCAATGTTATTGATCAGATGCAGACTCGTGATGAGCTCTATCAGCGCATAAATTATTATGAGTACGAATCCGTACTGGATAAGTTCCTCGATACAAAAGATTAAAAAATAAAAGGCCCTAACTCGCTTCTAAAGTAACTCTGTAAGCAAGGTCTCTACGCGCTTTTTGATCTCATCTCTGATGATTCGCACAGATTCAATTCCTTGTCCAGCTGGATCATCTAAAACCCAATCTTCATAGCGCTTACCTG
>CAFBRA010000062.1_pt1 | contig 7495 bp, 6 predicted proteins | sample 7270151 | NCBI WGS metagenome assembly CAFBRA01 (sample SAMEA6814193, study PRJEB35770) | uncultured Actinomycetes bacterium | biome: Freshwater; feature: Freshwater reservoir; material: water | place: Czech Republic | collected 2016-11-09 | depth 30m m | reverse complement strand
CTGCCTGCGCGTGACCGTGGCCCCGAACGCCGATTTGCACGTAACTATGTAGATTCACGTCGTTCAATAGGAGAATACTTTCTACCAATCATTTTTGTTGTTCTAGTCCTTACATTGATTCCAATTGCTGCAGTGCAATTTTCAGCAATCGCCCTGATGTACTTGGTGTTGCTTGTTGCAGTTATAGATGGCATCTTTTTGAGCCGCAAAATCAGAGCCCAAGTCAGTGAGAAGTTTCCAAACTCAATAACTAAAGGTTTAGGAATGTATGCCTGGCTTCGTTCAACTCAGATGCGCCGATTGCGCGCGCCAAAGCCTCAAATCAAAGTCGGCGATTCTTTTAATTAAGCCCGAGGGTTTGGGCTTGCGTTTTTCGCTGGATCTTTTTGAGGCAACAGCCCGAGTGCATCATCAATTGCGCGCATAATAGATGCATCTAGTTTGATACCGGATGCCTTCACGTTTTCCTTGACCTGAGATGGCTTAGTAGCTCCCATAATTGCCGATGAGACATTTGAATTTTGTAATACCCATGCAATAGCTAATTGAGACATAGTTAGACCAGCCTCTTCGGCAATTGGCTTGAGTTTCTGCACTGCCGTTAAAACTTCATCTGAAAGCCAACCGGAAATCATTCCGGCACCGCTCTTTTTATCTGTTGCGCGTGATCCCGTAGGGGCTTTCTTTCCCGGTAAGTACTTACCTGTTAGAACTCCTTGCGCCAATGGTGACCAAACAATTTGGCCGATACCTTCTTTGATCGATAGTGGAACAACTTCGGCATCAATCACCCGCCAAAGCGCAGAATATTGTGGTTGGCTGGAAACAAAACGGTTATAGCCTTTGGCATCTTGAATTTTAAGTGCCGATGAAATTTGAGATGCATCCCACTCAGAAAAACCAATGTAATGGACTTTACCGGCACGGATTAAGTCATCAAAGGCGCTGAGAGATTCTTCGAGTGGTGTTTCAAAATCAAAACGGTGCATCTGATAAAGATCGATATGGTCGGTTTTTAGACGTTTTAAAGATGCATTGCACGATTCAATAATGTGCTTACGTGAGAGGCCACGATCGTTTTTGCCTTGACCCGTTGGGAAATAGACCTTAGTAAAAAGCTCATATGACTCACGACGAACGCCTTTAAGTGCCTTACCCAGAACTACTTCAGCCCGGGTTCCAGCATAAACATCGGCGGTATCAAAGGTTGTAATTCCGCAATCCAATGCAGTTTTAACACATCGCATCGCTGCTTCTGCCTCTACTTGTGAACCATGAGTGATCCAGTTTCCATAAGAGATTTCCGAAACGTACATTCCAGTGCTGCCGAGGCGTCTATATTCCATATCTAAATCTTAAGTCCTGCGCGGCTAGTTGCCAACTGGAAGCAGGTGTGGTTTGGTTCGTTCACAACTTCATAGGTTTCTCATTAGGGGAAGTTCGGTGCAAATCCGACGCTGACCCGCAACCGTAAAGCCCACATCAGTTGGCTAAGTCGGATTACCTAATGTGTAAATCAGTAAAGACAGACACCCGCCGAGGTTTGCGGGGTGTGGTCCTAGTTATAAGTGCGATTTCGGCACTTTTATCCAGCGCTACCCCTGTGAGACTCTTTTTATTCGAGAGGCTTCACATCAATGAGATTCAAGACAGTACTGATTATTTTCACTTTATTTCTTTCTTCAACTCTAGTTATTCCTTCAGCCCAAGCAACAACTAAAGGCTGGCGCTATTGGGGTTACTTCCAGGCTGCTCCAGGGAAAACTGCCTGGACTGCAGCGATGACTGGACCTGCTGTCGATGTTGCAGATGGATCAGTGGAAGGTTGGTCATTTGTTTTTAGTAGCGATGACATCCCTTCCAAAGCACCATCGATTAAACCAAGCTTCAAATCAATCTGCGCAAAGACTCCTGCCGATAACGATACAAAGAGAATCGGCCTCGTTATTGATTTTGGATCTACGGTATATGCGCCAAAAGGTGACAAGGTGAACAAAACAATTGCAACATGTGTGCGCGTTGCTAAGGAGTCACTTGGAATCGACGTATTGGCGCAAGTCGCAAAAATACGCGCATCCAAGTCTGGCTTAATTTGTGGAATTAATGGCTTCCCATCTAAAGAGTGTGGCGTTGAAATCCCCACACCAACTGCATTAAAGAGCAAGAAATAATCCCTACATGAAAAAACTCTCATTACACCCACTGACATGGTGGATATGGTCCTTGACGATAGCAATTGCGGTTGCCCGTCGTGGTTCACCCATTGTCGCCATTGCATCAGTGGGTGTTATGGGAGTGATTGTTTTTTCCCAGAGAGATGATGCTCCATGGGGTAAAAGTTTTTCTTGGTCCCTCAAACTTTCTGCCAGCATATTATTGATTCGCACTTTCATAGGAGTAACTATTGGAGTTCCAGTCCCTGGGACTAATATTTTTTCACTTCCCGTAATCCCTCTTCCCCACTGGATGCCAGGGATCAGAATTGGTGGAGCTGTCACAGCAGAACGACTTTCTTCGGCACTTTCTGAAGGTGTAATCATCTGCGCATTAATAATTATTTTTGGTGCAGCCGCCTCACTAACAAGCCCACATAAACTTTTGCGTATCTTGCCAATCTTTATGTATGAATTTGGTGTTGCTGTAGTGATTTCAACTTCTCTAGTGCCGCAATTGGTCAGTAGCGTCGGCCGTATTCGGCAAGCTCAAAAATTGCGCGGGCAAAGCACTAAAGGTTTCGCCTCTTATAGACGTCTTGCAATTCCACTCCTTGAAGAGTCATTGGCCCGTTCCTTAGATCTTGCTGCCGCAATGGATTCGCGCGGATATGGAATTAGTCGCTTACGCAGCCGATACCGACCAATACAGTGGCGACTACCTGACTCGGCAATCGTTCTCTGCGGACTAATAGTGATGACATTGACATGATTAAGTTTTCGAACGTATCTCTGGTTTATCCCAATTCAACCAAAACGGTATTGGAGGATTTGACACTAGATATCGCAGAAGGTGAATTGGTTTTAGTTATCGGACCTACTGGTTCTGGAAAATCCTCCTTGCTGCGATTGATAAACGGACTAGTCCCCCACCACACTGGAGGAATTCTGGCGGGAGATGTCAGCGTCGATGGAGTATCTACCCGTGAAGTAAAGCCGGGCGGATTGGCACATTTGATTGGGATTGTTGGACAGAACCCACTTCATGGATTTGTAACCGATACGGTAGAAGAAGAGCTGGCTTTTTCTATGGAAGTCATGAATCTTGCGCCAGATGTTATGCGCAAACGCATTGAAGAAGCTTTGGACTTTATGTCACTAACTACATTGAGATCTCGCCAAATATCTACTTTAAGTGGCGGTGAACAACAGCGAGTTGCAATTGCAAGTGCTCTTGTCATGCATCCAAAAGCCCTAGTTCTCGATGAACCGACAAGTGCTTTAGATCCAATAGCTGCAGAAGAAGTTCTCTCAATCCTGCACCGATTAGTCCATGACTTAGGAATCACTGTCGTACTTGCCGAACACAAACTTGAGAGAGTTATTGGTTTCGCCGATCGTATTGTCTACATCAATGGCGACGGTCAAACAAATGTTGGTACTCCCTCACAAATCATGCAGACATCCCCCCTTGCGCCTCCCATTGTTCATTTAGCACGCGCACTTGGTTTAGCCGATGTCGGGTTATCTGTTCGCGACATGCGAAGATTCACTGAGACAATTCGTGAAAACATTTCAGTCCCATCCCAGAGTGCAGCACAGAAGTCAGGGAATACAGTTATTGACATTGACACAGTAACCGTTGCTTACGGAGCATCTACCGCGCTCAATCAAGTGAGCGCAACGATTTACGAGAATGAGATCGTTGCTGTCATGGGACGAAATGGTGCAGGAAAGAGTTCGCTGCTGACGGCCATTGCTGGGGTCGGTCATGTAACTAGCGGACAGGTTCACATTCACTCTTTGGAATCAAGCTCACTTGCTGGCAACCTTCGAATGAAAACAGTCGGTTTTATCCCCCAGGAGCCAAGTGATCTTCTGTATGCCCAAAGTGTTATAAAAGAGTGCCACCAAGCTGACAAAGACAATCAGATTGAATCTGGCACTACCCTGAAAATTCTTGACCAACTAGTTCCAGGTATCTCGTATGAAACTCACCCCCGGGATCTTTCAGAGGGACAACGACTGGGTCTTGCCCTAAGTATCGTACTTTCATCGAATCCAAAGGTTTTGATACTTGACGAGCCAACCCGGGGATTAGATTACGAAGCGAAGAAGATTCTGACGCGAATTTTAATTGAATTTGCGAAAACTTTTAATCGCGCCGTCATGATTGCCACGCATGATGTTGAGCTAGTTGCAGAGCTAGCAACGCGAGTAATTTTTCTAGCCGATGGTGACATTGTTGCCGATGGAGTAACGATAGATGTTTTATTAGCTTCACCAGCTTTTGCACCGCAAGTCTCCAAAGTCATGGCACCAGCCCCATGGTTGACAGTCCATGATGTGATTGCTGCGATTGAGAATCAGCCGTGACATTAATGACTGCCGATGTCGTTCGTTTTTCACCAAGAAATGCTTTTGTCCTCGTTATTGCTTCTACAATTAGCGCTCTTGGATTTTTGTGGCCATTTTTTTATGCAGGCACAGACTTGCCACGTACACAGATTTTTTTCTGGCTGGCCATCACCCTGGCATTAATTCTGATAATTGCAGAGGTATCTAACTCTCGACTCGATGCTAAATCTGTCGCGCTGCTAGGAGTTTTAGCGGCATTGATCGCGGCATTGCGTCCGTTAGGTGCTGGAGCCGTTGGCATAGAACCTATGTGGTTCTTACTTATTCTGAGTGCGAGAGTCTTTGGCCCATCATTTGGCTTTTTGCTTGGGATGATTTCGGTTCTAGTCTCAGCGCTTTTAACTGGTGGGCTTGGCCCTTGGCTTGGTTATCAAATTTTCGCAGCTGCATGGATAGGTTTACTTGCTGGACTATTGCCAGGGCGTAAATCATTGCGAGGCTCTAGAGAGATTGTTCTACTTGGCATATTTGCTGTCTTAGCTAGCGAACTCTTTGGAATATTGATGGATCTTCAATTCTGGCCATGGGCTTTAAGTACCCAGACTCAACTCTCATACATTCCCGGTGGTTCTATTGCGGAGAATTGTGCACACTTCTTTACGTTCCATTTTTTAACGGCAATGGCCTGGGATGTACCCAGGGCAATCTTTACGACTGTGTTAATAGTTCTGGCGGGTAATCCTGTTCTGAGCGCACTCAGACGAACACATGCGCGGGCAGCTTTTCTGACGCCAATTGAATTTAGCGAACGTGTGAAGCTACAAAAGGAAGTTTGACGACTTCAACCATTGAATCTCGTCCACGCACATCTATTACAAGGCGATCTCCAACTTTTACCGAAGTGTCGAGAAGTGCGATTCCGATTCCAATTTTTAGTGTTGGAGAAAATGTCCCGCTTGTTACTAATCCCAGCTCTTTTCCTTGCTGGTCCTTGACGACCATATGACCACGTGGAATTCCGCGATCTAAGGATTTCAGCGCAACACTTCGCTTTCCGGCACCGTGTGCTTTTTGAGTTCGTAGTACCGAACTGCCAAGGAATTCCCCTTTGTCCCAACCAATTGCCCATGAAGCACTTGCTTGGACTGGGGTGATATCGAGTGAAAGTTCGTGCCCGTGTAATGGGTAACCCATTTCGGTGCGCAAAGTATCGCGAGCACCTAAACCGCACACCAGGCCATCATGAGATTTGATCGCCTGGGCAAGTGAATCCCAGACACGTGAGGCATCCTCAACGCGCGGCAAAAGCTCATAACCGAGTTCTCCTGTGTAACCAGTGCGGCACACAATTACTTCAGCCCCATCAATGCTTACGCTCGTGAAGGCCATGTAATCGATATCAGTGTTTACTCCCAGAGAATTCATCACTCCTGGTGCACGTGGTCCTTGAACGGCAATAACGGCGAATTCATTGTGTAAATTCTTAACAGAGATTGTTGAAGGAGCATGAGCGTTTAGAAGTGCAACCACATCTGAGGTATTAGAAGCATTGGGCACTAGGAAGAAATTGCTATCGCTATTTTTATAGACAATCAGATCATCTACAACCCCGCCCGACTCGTCACATAAAAGTGTGTACTGCGCTGATCCGTCCTGGATTCGATTGAGATCATTGGTAAACATTGAGTTCAAAAACTCTAAAGCCCCTTCACCAACGACACTCGCTTTTCCTAAATGCGAAACATCAAAGATGCCTACAGCGTTGCGCACTGCAGCATGCTCAGCGAGAACGCCAGCCCCTGCATACTCAATCGGCATCATCCAACCACCGAAATCGGCCATCTTGGCCTGCAAGGCCAAGTGTTTCTCATTTAATGGAGATGTCTTCATAGTGCAAACCTACCAATACATCTATTACGCTGGTACCCATGACCACACTTCGAATCACAGATGGCGTTATAAAAGATGAAGTACTTGTCCTTGGTTTAGCTTCATCTAGTTCAAAAACCGGACTCGTTATCGAATCAGGCGACCTCAGCATCGACACTAAATCTATTCTCGCCTCTCTGGTAGAGATGGGCGCTACCGGAAATGCCGATGAGGTAATCAAGGTTCCTGGCGCTACGGTTCGAATGCTGGTCTTCACAGGTTTAGGAAAGAAAGCATCGTCATACTCTCCCGAGGTATTACGCCGCGCAGCTGGTGCAGCATCTCGCGCTCTCAATGGTTTAACTGGTGCAACATTTGCACTTCCAACAGATTCGTTGAATAGCGTTGCAGCAGTAGCTGAAGGCGCTGCGCTAGGAGCCTATGTATTTAGTGAGTTCAAAGGTTCATCCAAATCAGAACACAAAGCGGCAATCAAGAGCATTACGGTTTTTAGTAAATTGGCACAAAGCAGCGAGGCAAAACCTGCTATCGCACGTGCACGAATTATTGCTGACTACACATTCTTAGTTCGCGATTTGATCAATACTCCTCCAAGTCATTTAACACCAGATTCATTTTCTAAAAAATTAATAGCGGCAGTAAAGACTGCGGGCGGTGCTAAAGCTGGTTTGAAAGTGAGCGTCTTAGATGAAAAAGAGCTCAAAACTCAAGGCTTTGGTGGAATCATTGGCGTTGGCCAAGGTTCGGCTAACCCGCCAAGACTGTTACATATTTCCTATAATCCAAAGTCGGCAAAGAAGCGATTTGCATTCGTTGGGAAAGGCATCACATTTGATACCGGCGGTTTGAATCTAAAGCCTGGTTTGGGTATGGAAGCGATGAAATCCGATATGAGTGGCGCTGCAGCGGTGTGTGCTGCGACGTTAGCAATAGCTGCATTGAAACTTCCTATTGCCATTGAGACATGGGCGCCACTTGCCGAAAATATGCCCAGTGATAAAGCAACACGCCCTAGCGACATCATCACAATTTTTGGTGGCAAAACTATTGAAGTTCTCAATCCTGATGCCGAAGGCCGCTTAGTTTTAGCTGAT
>CAFBRA010000054.1_pt1 | contig 9104 bp, 9 predicted proteins | sample 7270151 | NCBI WGS metagenome assembly CAFBRA01 (sample SAMEA6814193, study PRJEB35770) | uncultured Actinomycetes bacterium | biome: Freshwater; feature: Freshwater reservoir; material: water | place: Czech Republic | collected 2016-11-09 | depth 30m m | reverse complement strand
CGTGTTGCTGGGTCGATGACCACAACATACGTACTTTGTATTTTTTGTAGCAGCGCATTTGCACAATCACCCCAGCTGGCGCCGGGTTGGACTGCGAACAAGTACGTTCGCGAATCCATAGCTTGTACTAATAGTCCTGGGTCGCCGATTGAAAGGATTACCACGCCGCAATCGCTGTATTGCTTAATCAAATTAACACTAATGAGGGCATCTTCACTGAAACCATCAACGATTAGTGCGACAGTTACTTCTTTCTCTAAATCAATGGGGCGGATGTCACGGGCAAATGCCAGCGTTATGAAAGCGGCTTTTTCATTGAGTTCATACCCATCGGCAACATCGACTACTTCATAGCCGGCTTGCGCAATCAGATTTCGTAACCTGTCAGCAAGGGGGAAATCTTTAGCTTCTCGCGCGTGTATGCGTGCATCTGCTAATTCAATGACTGAATCTGGCGCGCTCATTTAGTGACTACTGCTTTGGCCATTCCTAATACTTTGACTCCTGCCGATGTCGCAGTAATTTCTACCTTAATGCGATCGCCATTGATCTCAACTACTGTTGCATTGACTGTTAAATCGACGCTCTCATGAGCAGGAACAATAACTGGCTTTATAAATCTAGCCGAGAACTCTTTTACATTAGCTGGGTCACCGGCCCAGTCGCTGATGTACTTACCAACAAGGGCCATAGTTAACATTCCATGTGCAATGACATTTGGAAGTCCAACCGATAAAGCAAACTCTTCATTTTGATGAATTGGATTCTGATCACCACTGGCATCGGCATATGCCTTAAGTAAGGCGCGATCGATTGAGAACACATGCTCATTTAATACTGTGCCGATTTCAATCATCCGCGCACCACCAAAGTTGACCATGAAGAAACAACTAATTCAGATCCATTATGTAAATCAGATCGCACGCTGATAATTTCATTTCCGGCAGCAACTCTTAGAGTCTCAATGGTCGCTGAACATTTAAAAGTATCGCCGGCAACAATTGGCCGATAGATTTCAAACTTCTGATCGCCGTGAACAAGGCGAGTCCAATCAACTCCAACCTCTGGCTGCGTCAGAATCGATTCATACTGTGACAGCGAGATACGAATAGAAAAAGTTGGAGGAGCTACCGATGTTTTAGTTTCGCCAATAACGGCAGCAAAAGAATCAATCTCAGATTGTGTAACGGTTACTAGATCTGCACCTTCAAAAGTGCGCCCGACAGAATCGGGATTGATCATTAGCGGGTTTCGCGGTGAAGCGTTGACAACTTGCAACGTGGACAGAACTTCTTGAGCTCCATACGGTCTGGATCGTTGCGGCGGTTCTTCTTTGTAATGTAGTTACGCTCTTTGCAATCAACGCAGGCCATGGTGATCTTTGGACGTACGTCCGCGCTCTTACTTGCCATGGTCTTACTCCTTCATTGGTTATCGAGGGGCTTAGGTTACCCGAGGCCTCTCAATGCGCGAAATTCGCGCGGGTGGAACTAGTAGCGGGAGCGGGACTTGAACCCACGACACAGCGATTATGAGCCGCTTGCTCTACCAAGCTGAGCTACCCCGCCAGGGGTGTGCTTTGAAAAGATCTCCGTCTAGTGAAGGAGCTCTTTCGAGCCCCCCACCGGAATCGGACCGGTGACCTTTTCCTTACCATGGAAACGCTCTACCAACTGAGCTAGGGGGGCGCTGATTGAGTGCTGAGCGTACAGGCAGATACGGTCTTTCGAAAAATCCCTTTCTTACTGGCCAGGAATGAGTGTGATTTTGCCTGTGGTTTTACGGGCGAGCATCGCTACGTGCGCCGCAGTTGCCTGACTCAAGGGAAAGCTCATTCCAACTACTGGATGGAGCTTTCCGGATCTCACTAACTCAAAGAGTTCTTCAATCACATCGTTCATTAACTCTTTACTGCCGAAGCAGTGTGAAAGCCAAAAACCTGTCACTGTCTTTGAGCCACCCATTAATACCCCTGGATGAATCGGAGTTGGTGCAGTGCGCGATGCCATTCCAAAGGTAATTAAACGACCGAATGGTGCAAGTACATCCAAACTTTGATCGAAGGTTGTGCCACCGACCATCTCTAAAATTAGATTTACACGCTTACCACCATTTGCAGTTTTAATTGCACCAGCTAAATCTGCAACCGTTGCATCGACTGCAATGTCAGCGCCTAATGAAATTGCAAGATTACGTTTTTCCTCTGTTGAAGCAACAGCGATTACTTTTGCTCCCCACATCTTTGCAAGTTGAATTGCAATTGTTCCAACTCCACCAGCAGCTGCATGGACAACAACGCTTTCACCTGGCTTTACATGTCCAACTGTTTTCAAAATATGCCATGCAGTGGAGCCTTGAACCAACATGCACAACGCTTGTGAATCAGAAACGCCATCAGGAATATCAATCATGGCCGCTGAATGCGCTAAAGCTTTCTCTGCGTATCCCCCACTTGCAACAGGTGCTAATACTCGACGTCCAGAAGCAGTTGTGCCAACAACTTCAATTCCGGGAACTAATGGAAGAGTTTGTGGGGACAAATATGAGTTTTCAGTTTGGTGCGTATCGGCATAGTTAATTCCTATAGCGCTTACATTGATAACTTCAAAACCTTCACTTGCTACTGGATCTGCAAGATCAACGAGCTTCATAGCGTCTGGGCCACCGAATGCGGTGATCTGAATAGCTTTCATTTTTTATCCTTTAACCCATCTGAGTAAGTTGACATTGGCAACGATCGCTCTCGGGAATACCAGCTAGCGCCTCTTCAATGTGCAGGCCACAGCCCGACCATGTTGCTTTATGGCACTGATCACAAGTGACTTGTGAACACATATTTATCTCCCTCAAACGTAGAAGTTCGTCGACCTAGCGCAGTCTCTCATATCCCCGTTAATTGCACCGCAGCAAGCGCAACGCTCCCAACTATTACCCACGCCATAAGTCCCATCACCATGGGGCGAGCTCCAATAGCGCGAATAGCTCTCCAGCGAACTGATGAACCTAATGAAACAAGTCCGGCACCAAGTAAAAGTTTGCTCGTTAAAACAATATCGTCATGCAAGCGCACTGGAAGGTTTACTGTGTTCTGCACAATTGCGACAGCGATAAAGCCTAGAACAAAGAATGGGATCAAAGGAACTTTTTCGCTATTTGTTGCGCTTTCACCTTGTGAGATTAGATAGCGACGGTGGCGAATCGAAAGAATCAAAACAATTGGTGCTAACAAACAAACTCGAGCTAATTTAATAACGACTGCCGACTTAACCGCGTCATCACTCCATACTGAAGCCGTAGCAATCACTTGACCGACATCGTGGACCGCCGCTCCTGCCCAAGCTCCAAATGTTTGATCACTCAAACTTAAGACGTGACCTAAGAAAGGCAAGAAAAAGATTGACAGCGTTCCGCATAGGGAAATTAATCCGATGGCATATGAGGTCTCTTCTTGTGTTGCACGAGTTTGAGGTCGAATTGCAGCAACTGCTGTTGCGCCACAGACTCCAAAGCCAACGCCAATCAATAAACCAAGTTCACCTTTCATTTTAAATAATTTAGAGAGACCAAGAATTCCAAAGATTGTAAAACTGACTACAAGCATTACCGTTAACAAGCCTCTAAAACCGATGGCTTTAAGGGAAACCACGCTTACTTGAACCCCTAACAAAGCCACTCCTACGCGCATAAGTTTTGTTCCAGCAAGTGTCGTAGCGCTGTACGCAAAACGTGGCCACGTACCTAGATTTGCAATCAGAATGCCAAATGCAACGCATAAGGCTAAAGGACTGATGGCAGGTTGAACGTTATGTATCGCAAAAGCAGCGGCAACAATTACTGCAATAAAGGCCAAGCCTGGTGCACTATCAAATTTTCGGCGCACGTTATTCATAACGTAAAACTATAACCGGCCGGCTTGGTGTACTCGCTTGAGGAAATCTTGAGTTTTAAGGTTTTTGGGATTGTGCAACACCTCTTGTGCGGTGCCTCGTTCAAGAATATTTCCAGATTCTAGGAAGCAGACTTCATCGGCCACTTGGGTTGCAAAACCCATCTCATGGGTAGCCAAAACCATGGTCATTCCATCACTCTTTAAGTCACGGACAATGCTCAGGACTTCATTTACTAAAACAGGATCTAGGGCTGAGGTAATTTCATCGAGTAAAAGTAATCGGGGGTTAATAGCAAGGGAACGAATAATCGCAACACGTTGCTGTTGTCCCCCACTTAATCGATCCGGATATTGATCGGCCTTATCTGCTAGATCAAAGCGTTTCAAAAGTGTCATGGCTGCATCAACTGCTTCTTCTTTGCTTTTTAATTGGACTTTAATGGGTGCCAAAGTGATATTTTCTAAAACTGTTTTGTGTGGGAAGAGATTGAAGGATTGAAAAACCATTCCTAACTTGCGACGTACTTCATCAACATTTATCAAAGGATCTGATATTTCAACGCCATCAAGAAAAATCTGACCATCATCGATTGATTCCAGCAAATTAATACAGCGCAGAAGTGTTGACTTCCCGGAACCAGAAGCGCCAATAAGCACGGTAGCCGTGTGCTCTTGAACAGAGAGTGAAAGGTCATTAAGGACCAGTTCGTTGCCAAATGATTTGCGAATGTGTGAGAGTTCAAGGACGTAGGACATCAGATTGCACCCTCTGCATTCTGAGCATTTGTTCGCTGCCTTATTGCCCGATCCGTATAACGGGTCATTGGAATAGTTATTAGCAGAAAGAGAATGGCGGCTACAACATATGGCGTGTAATTAAACGTCCGACTTGCATTGATTTGCGCAGCACGGACCGCATCGGTTACGCCAAGAATAGAGACCAAGCCAGTGTCTTTGAGAAGAGAAACAAAATCATTGAGGAGTGGTGGCACAACGCGCCTAATAGCTTGTGGCAAAACAACGTATCGCATGGTTTGTCCTGAAGTTAAACCCAGAGAGCGTGCGGCGGCTCGTTGGCTGGGATGAATCGACAAGATTCCGCTACGAATAACTTCGGCTACATAAGCAGAATACGTAAGCACAACTGCAACTGTTCCAAGAAAAATTACGTTGCTAGAAATTCCATGTAAACGAAGTGCGGGTACTCCAAAACCAACCAACAAGATAATCAAAATAAGTGGTGCTCCACGGAAAATATCTACATAGGCGGTCGCTAAAAATCTGAAGGGAGTTAGCGCCGGGGATTTAGTTGTGCGCATAAGCGCTAGACCAAGAGCAATCACCCCAATACAGGCACCGCCAATAAAGGTTAATTGCAGATTAATCCAGAGACCGGAAATAACCGTTGGAAAAACTTCACGTCCATAGTTGATATCAAAGAAAGTTTTTTTAACAACAGCCCAACCGGGTGATGTCACGACAATCGTGAGCAAACTTCCAATAACAATGATTGATGAAACTGCGGCAACCACAGCCTGCTTTCGGCTTATGCGTTTGCGCGCTTGAGCTCGTTCTATTTCACGAGAGCTTGGCGACCAAGCAGAGTTAATTCGCTCTGACATGGCCGCCAAACTACCGCCTTTACTTCTTTATTTCGCTTATGGCTTCAATACTGGCGCGCCAGCATCAGTTGCTAGCCACTTTTCAGTGATTGCTGCCAATGTTCCATCAGCAGTAATTGCATCAACTGCTGCAGATACACATGTAGTAAGCGGATTGTCTTTTGATAGCAAAAGACCAAATTGATCACCAGAGCCTGTTGAAGGCAACTGGCCAACGATTAAGCCATTTGTAACTTCGACTCCCGATAGATAGAAGGCTGTAGGTAGATCTACAACTAAGCCATCGATCTGCCCGTTCTTCAGCGCTGATACACCAGCAGCATTATCGTTAAAGACCTGTGGCTTAATTCCGATTTGATTTTGAATCGCATCAAGTGAAGTTGTTCCAACTGCAGCACCAAGCTTTGCATTCTTTAGGTCTGCGATTGAAGTCTTACCTTCAATTTTGCTGCCCTTAAATGAAACGATTGCTTGTGGAGCTGTGTAATAAGGGGAAGAGAAATCAACGGCAGTTGCGCGCTCAGGTGTAATTGAGAACTGCTGCAAATTGAAGTCAAAATTCTTTGCACCCGGAGTTACTGCGCTATCAAAAGTTGTACGGACCCACATGACTTCATCTTGTGTAAATCCGAGTTGCTTTGCAACAGCGTAAGCGACTGCGCCTTCAAAGCCATTTCCTGTCTCAGGTTTATCATCAATAATCCATGGGTAATATGCTGGCTGGCCAGTTGCAATTGTTAGCATGCCCGATTCGACTGTTGCAAGATCTGCCTTTGCGCACGATGAAGCGCTTTCAGAAGTTGCTGAATCGCTCTTTGCGCATCCTGACAAAGTTAATGCAGCCGCAACTGCAAGAACTGTGAGAATTCCAAAATTTTTTTTCACGGTTGCTCCTAAAGGGTAAGTTGATCTGTGCCCAAGGCTAGGGCATTACAAAGCCGCCATCAACAGGCACAGTCACCCCAGATACATATGAGGATGCATCACTTGCTAACCAAATAAGGGTTGATGCAAGCTCTTCCGTTCTGCCAACTCTTTGCGCTGCCGTTAACTGACGGACTAATTCAATTGATTCCTTGGGCATCTGGTCGGTCATCTCAGAAGGAAAGAATCCTGGCGCTAATGCATTAACGCGGATGCCTTTACGGCCTGTCCACTGCGCAGCTAAGTCACGTGTGAGGCCGATAAGACCAGCTTTGCTGGATGCGTAGGCAGCTTGCGGAAGACCACCGGGACGCATTCCTAAAATGCTTGCAATATTTACAATGACTCCACCATTTTTTGCTTGACGCGCAAATGCTTGTGCCATCCAATATGCACCCATCAAATTTACATCGATGACATTCCTAAATTGTTCTGGTGTTTCTGATGTCGCAGGTACTGCGGTTCCGACTCCGGCGTTATTTACTAAAATATCAACTCTTCCAAAGCGTTCAATTGCCAAAGCAATAAGCGCTGTGCAGTCATCGGGATTAGTAACGTCGGTTTGTAAGTAAGCGCAGGATCTTCCTTCAGCTTCTACGAGCGCCATAGTGTCGGGTAAGCGATCAACTCGCCGTGCGCCCAGTACAAGGTCGGCACCTGCTTGGGCTAAAGCCTGTGAAAATGCAACACCGAGCCCCGATGATGCACCTGTGACAACTGCCACTTTGCCATCGAGTCGAAATGTGTCCAAAATATTCATGCGGCTCTCCCTTTTTTAGCGCGATATGCGTACGGTACTACCATGGAGTTCAGTAATAGTTTAAGAGCCGAGAAATATCTAAGTGAGCTTCGTAATTTTATGGAGCAGAAAATTCTGCCATCTGAATCTATTTATCATCAACAACGAAGTGCTTTGATAGAAGCTGGGCAGCCACATGCACTCCCCGCTATTGTTGAAAGCCTCAAGGAAAGCGCGCGATCAAAGGGTTTATGGAATTTATTTCTGCCTGATTCACACGATCCGGCTCATGGCTTAAGCGTTACTGACTATGCAGTTCTAGCCGAGTTAACTGGTTGGTCTCCAGATATTGCACCAGAGGTCCTTAACTGTTCAGCACCTGATACTGGCAATATGGAAGTGCTCCATCTATTTGGCACTGATGAGCAGAAGAAACAATGGTTAGAGCCATTACTGGCTGGTGAGATTCGTTCTGGTTTTGCCATGACCGAACCAGACGTTGCATCAAGTGATGCACGAAATATTGCAACGTCGATAGTCAAAGAAGGTAATAACTACGTTATTAATGGTCGCAAGTGGTGGACAACTGGTGCGATGGATCCAAGGTGTCAGATATTAATTGTCATGGGCGTTACAGACCCAGATGCAGACAGCAACTATCGACAGTCCATGGTGTTAGTTCCCATGAATACTCCCGGAGTAAGTATCGTTAGAAATCTTTCAGTATTTGGTTACATTGACCAGCACGGTCATGCAGAGATTCTCTTTGAAAACGTGAAAGTTCCCGTCGCGAACTTGATTGGTACTCAAGGTTCGGGATTCGAAATCGCTCAAGCACGACTTGGACCTGGGCGCATTCATCATTGCATGCGTGCTATTGGAATGGCTGAGCGATCACTGTCTCTTATGATCGAACGTGCTGGTGAACGCACAACCTTTGGGTCACTTTTGTCACAACAAGGTGTCATCCAAGACTGGATTGCTAACGCCCGAATTGATATCGAGCAAGCACGTCTTTTGGTTTTAAAAACAGCGTGGCTCATCGATACGGTAGGGGCCAAAGCTGCACGTAAAGAAATAGCTGCAATAAAAGTTGTTGTTCCTCGAATGGCTCAAGAGATTATCGACCACGCTATTCAAGTTCATGGTGGTGCTGGAGTTAGCCAGGACACTCCCCTTGCAGCCATGTTCGCAGGAATACGTACGCTACGAATTGTTGATGGTCCCGATGAAGTACATCTGCGCGATATTGCCCGTATTGAGCTTAAGAATCGGCACATTACCAAATAATGACGCGTCAGCTGGGTGATGTACGCACCGAAGATGCATTCGACATTGATGCAGTGCATACATGGTTACTAAAAAACTCTGATATCCCAGGGGATAAACCCGCAGTGCAACAATTTTCTGCCGGTGCATCAAATCTCACCTATCTACTTACTTTTCAAGAACGTGAGTTGATTTTAAGACGGCCTCCTGTGGGTACAAAAGCGGCATCTGCCCACGATATGAAGCGTGAATTCTTTATCCAAAAAACTTTAAAACCAGATTTTCCAATCGCGCCAGAAGTCTTCGCACTCTGCCAAGACCAATCGGTTATTGGTTCTGATTTTTATGTTATGGAAAAAATAAATGGTGTTATCTTTCGACGAAATTTACCGGATGGTGTTAATGTAGAAAAAGATGACATGGAATTGATTGGAAATTCAGTCATCGACGGTTTAGTTGCACTTCATCACGTTGACCCCACATCACTTGCACAATTGAGCAAGGGCCCTGGATATGTTGGACGCCAAGTTGAAGGTTGGTCACGGCGTTATCGAAATGCACTTACTCCCGATGTCCCAGATGCTGAAGTACTCATGCAATGGTTAGACCAAAACCAACCTCAGGATGTTGCGTCATGTGTTATTCACGGGGATTGGCGCTT
>CAFBRA010000053.1_pt1 | contig 9124 bp, 4 predicted proteins | sample 7270151 | NCBI WGS metagenome assembly CAFBRA01 (sample SAMEA6814193, study PRJEB35770) | uncultured Actinomycetes bacterium | biome: Freshwater; feature: Freshwater reservoir; material: water | place: Czech Republic | collected 2016-11-09 | depth 30m m | reverse complement strand
TGCATCGTATGCATCTGAAGCTGTTGCATTAGCTGCATCTCCGGCTGCGATTGCATCCTGAGCTGCTGTGATAGCTGCATCTGCATTGCTTGATGCATCAGTTGCCATGTCAATTGCCTCGTTGATTAGAGTCTCAAGTGCACTCTGGTTAGCTGCTGCTGTAGCTGCTGCTGTAGCTGCTGCTGCAGCTGCTGCTGTAGCTGCTGTAGCTGCTGTAGCTGCTGCTGCATTTACTGCTGCTGTAGCTGCATCTGCTGCTAGTTCAGTTGCTGACTTAACAGTTGAAGCAGTGATTGTTACTGCTGATGATGCTGATGCAACTCCAGCTGTCCAACCAGTTGCTGCTGTTGCTGCGAATTGGTTACCCGTACCTGTAACAGTGACTGTCACAGTACCTGTACCACCATTGGCACCAACAAGTGAGAAGGTTGAAGTACCAGTTGCGCTAGTTGTAGGTATCACAAGTGAAGTAAGGCTTCCATTGATGAATCCAAGGCCAACAACTGATGCAGTTAAAGTAGTAACTCCAGAGACTGGGTTACCGAATGCATCTGTAACAGTTGCTGTGTAAGTTCCAACAGTTCCGTTAGCCAATGTTGATGGACCAGACAACGCTACATAGCGTGCTGCCGCAGTTGTTGCTGCTGTAACATGGAATGAACTTGTTGAAGTTAGGGCACCAGCTGTCATTACAACGCTGTGTGTTCCTGGAGAGTTTGACCATGCAAATACATCAGTTCCGGCCTGTACCGTGACAGTGCCAGCACCAGTAAATGCTGTAGTTGGTGTTGTTGCGCTTAGAAGTACAGAGCTGTCACCAGCTGTGTACGTGATATTTGCACCTGCTGGAGTTGATACTGAGTCTAACTTCATAATTTCAGCATCTGTTCCCGCATTTACAGCCGCAGTTGAAATTGTCAAAACCTCATCCACGACTACTGCACTTGGGACACCATCAGCAGCAAGTATGAGCGCTGGAATTGTAAGTGTCTGATCTCCTACAGCAGTAGCAGATCCGTCACCGGCTTTAATAGTTACTGCAGTTGCAAGACCAGTGGCTGAGAAGTTAACAACCTTCTGAGCGCCAGCGGTAATGGCGCCAACACCGGACTTGACTGCGGCAGTGTCAATTGTCAACTTAGTTGATGCTGCAGCAGCTGCTGGTAGCGCGATTGAGAATGCACCAGCTGCTGATGATGAAACACTTGCAGTCTTATCTGAACCAGCTGGAAGTGAAACTCCTGTAGCTGTAACAGTTGCGCCTGAAAGTGGGTTGCCGTATTGATCTGTGATTGTTCCAGTGACTGTCACTACAGAACCAGAGATAGACAGTGATTCAGCAACAGTAGGTGCGCTGATATCTATTGCATAAACAGGAGTTGCCCATGTGACGGTGGCATTCTTCTGGCCAGCTTCCTGTCCTACTACAGAGGTATTTAAATCAAGACTTACTGAATCTCCAGAGGCAACGCCTGAGAATACAAACGTTAAGTCAAGAGTTCCTGTGGAACTGGCAATGGCAGATGTATCTGTTCCATCAACATAAGCGACTCCACCGATAGTAGATGTCACTCCTGTTTGAAGTAGATCCCATGTCAGCGCCTTGCCTGCTTCAAGACCTGCAACACTGAATGTCACAGTTGTTTGAGAAGGCGACATTGTGTACGCATTGTTAGCGACACCGGCTGTTGTAAGAACAGCAGTTGTTGATGTAGCTACTGTTGTAACTGCTGAAGTCAAGAGACTTGCTCCAATAGTTGTGAATGTAACTGTCTTAGCAGTAGCGCCAGCCAGACTAAGCGCCAAGCTTGGTGTAATGACAACCGTTACGGTTTCACCAGCTGATGCATCCTTAGCAGTGAAAGTAAAGGTTCCCGTATTGAGATCAGTGAAAGGGAATATGGCTGTAACGCTTGCTGTTCCGTTAGTTGTGTAAGCGCCAGTTCCTGTGCCGTTTGCAAGTGTCACGTTACCAGTTGCTGTTGCAGCTACTGTAACAAACTCACTTGCAAGTGACTGAGTTAATGCGCCTGCTGCATCAGTTAGATTAACAGTAATTGCATTAGTAATCCCTGCAGCTACAGAAGCTGAAGCAGCTGAAGCAGCTATTCCAGTTGCAGCACCAGTTGTGCTAAAGCTGTAAGAAATTCCAGCCTCAGCTCCATCTAGTACTCCAGAGTCATCCGCATCGAAGAAAAGATAACCTGAATATGTACCAGAAGCATTAACAGCGATTGTTCCAACTGTTGCTGTCTTTCCGGTATCGATATCTAGATTGCCATCAGCCATGACAGTAAATGTAATTGTTGAACCTGATGGCTTTGCTGTATTGACATAAAGCACTGGAGAAGTAGCGGCGGCAACGGTTGCATCTGTACCACCTGCAGAGCCTGTCAGTTGCACATTAACAGCCGTACCGGCTGCACGAACAGGACCAGCGTTAGCAACGGATGCAAATCCAACAACAGCACTTGAAGGTGCAGCTGAAAGCAGTCCGAAGCCCATCGCAGATACTGCTACAAGCGCGATGCGCTTGCGTAGTGTCTTTGTAGACATTTGTTTCCTTTCGGTTAGTCGAAGCTCGGACGATCCGAACTTCGGCTTGGAACGATTGCTCGTTCCGCTCGATTCATCGTACGTACTGATGAACCGAATCCCCCACTCCGTTTCCGGTAGAAGTGAGGAAAGCTATTTAGTTGTCTTCCACCAATACCGCTTGCGCAAGTATTTGTGTCTTAGATGAATTTAAAAGTATGCGAGTAGTAATCGATGTCGGAGCACCGATCACGTCATAGCCACGTGTTCCAGTTGGAACTGAAACTGAGCTGGTTGAAATCTCTTTGATCTTAAAGATTGCTGTTGCAAGGTAGTTACCGTTTGGCAGGCGATCTAATGTGTAATCAGTTGATTTCACATTCAGCGCAGTCCATGTACCCATGAATCCTGCAGATACTGACATTGCCTTATAGCGAGTTCCGCTGCCATCTAAAGTGACTTGCTGATCTAGCAAGATATTTGGACCCTTTGTTGCTGTGATGAACTGGTTACGAAGAACCACTCCCTCTGTTGTCAGTGTTGATGTTCCGCGTGTAAGGCGGGCAGTACCTTCAACCTTTGAATCATCAGTAACGCTGAAGCCTGTTGGAACTCCGTCGGCATCTAAACCAACGAATGAGATGGTTGGAGCTTTGATATTAAGCGTTGTGGCCTGTGACTTCTTGATTGCAGCTGCGCGTGCAGCGGCAGTTGCAGCAGCTGCTGGTGATTGACCAGCGATCTGTGCTGAAGACTTAGGTGAAACATTTGAGATAGATGGTGTAACTGAGAGAACTGAACCTTCGCGGCCAGTCATTGAATTAAATCCAAGGAATGCTGTGACGACCAAAAGAAGCGAGAGCGCAACCTTGCTAGATTTTTGTGCAAGCTCTGCAGCTTTTTTGTACGTTGTTGAAAGTGCGTTCAGTGCAGTTAAGCCAGTTGCTTCGTCAACGACCCACTCTTCAAGAACGCGGACCATAGATTTGCGAGCGCGTACCAAGATGTGGCGAACATTTGCTGGGCTGGTCTTAAGGGCGGCAGCGATCTCATCGGTAGTGCGGCCTTCCATTTCCCACATGACCAACGCTGTGCGTTGATCAGAGGTTAAGCGCGCTAGAGCTTCGCGAATAATCGCAGCGTCTTCAGCGGCTGTAATAGTAATGTCTAGATCAACGTGGTTCTCTGAAGCAATTTCATTTAGACGCTCTTGCGTAGTGTCGGCATCGATAGCGACCAAGTTAGGACGTGCACCGCGAGCGCGGATGACGTTTAGGGAAAGATTGGTAACAGAGGTACGAAGATATGCAATCGCACGATCTGCGGTATCGAGCTCTGGGGATGCGAGCATGAACTTGAGGAAGGCTTCTTGTACTACTTCATTAGCTTCTGCCTCATCGCGGGTGATGCGGCGTGCTTGCGAAACTAACTGCGTGCGGTGCTCTTTGTAGATCGCGCTGAGTTGAGAGATTGACCAATCAGCCGTTGAGCCTGGGGTTGTTTCGTCAGCTGCGGGGGCTGAGTTAAGCAGGCGGGTGGCATCAGTCATCGCAGCTTGTTTCGCCGCTTTCGACTTCAATAGTGCCATGTGAATAACTCCCGCGAGTTGTAATCGAAGGCAACGTCTTGCCCTCTAGTAGTTAAGACACCGCTGGAGGCCAAATGTTGCCCTCTCGGCGGATATTTCTTTTACTGCCCTAAATCTATGAAATTGTGGGTGGATGGTTAGATTGGATGATTAACCTAGCGGTGATTAACCTAGCGGTTAATGGGTATCTAATAGATAGATATGTAACGCTGATGGGGGAAGTACAGGGCTCAATAGTACCGAGGCTAAGACTCTAAACCCGATATTGAGAGTTTCGGCGTGGCGGAAAACTATGGTCAAGGCGCGGGATATGGGGCTAAACTCGCGGGATTATGGCAGCCAAGAAAGCCCAGCCCACGGGCGATGTAACGATCGATTTGGTGGCCAAGGCCGCTGGGGTCAGTCGTGCCACGGTTTCGCGGGTGATGAATGGCAGCGCCAAGGTCTCACCTGAGCGGGAAAAGGCGGTCAAGAAGGCGATCGCTGCCTATAACTTCACGCCAAATGCCACGGCCCGGCGTTTAGCTGGTGGTCGCAGCGGTCTGGTCGCCTTATTGATGGAGGAGTCCAGCGAGGAGTTCTTCCTCAATCCCTTCTGGGGCATGGTGGTGCAGGGCTTTTCGGCGACCATTACCGAGGCGGGGATGCACCCTTTGCTGCTGATTCGTCCTAAAACGGGCACTGAGGACTCCATCTTTTCTACCCTGCGCGCTGGCCAGGTCGATGGCTTGGCGATCTTTAGTTGGCACCGGCCGATCAAGAGCTTTGAAAGGCTGCTGGATCCCAAGATGGCCGTGGTCTTTGGCGGGGACTTAGGCGGATCAAAGAAATACCCCTTCGTCGATGTCGATAACGTCAAAGGCGGTTTAGTTGCGACTCGGCATCTGATTGCACAGGGGTGTAAAAATATTGTCACGATCACTGGAGATTTAAAACTGCAATCGGGCCGTGATCGTCTTGAAGGTTTTGAGCGCGCGATGTCAGAGGCTGGACTGCAGGTGCCAGAGAGTTCGATTATTCAAGGCGACTACTCGCAAACTAAGGCCGAGGATTTAACGCGTGCACTGGTTAAGAAAAAAACTAAAGTCGATGGAATTTTTGCGGCTAACGATCAAGCCGCAGTCGGTGTTATCAATATCTTGTTACAAAATGGTGTGAAGATACCCGAGCAAGTAAAGGTTGTTGGCTTTGATGATTCACCGATTGCATCGCGCCATACGCCAGCGATCACAACGATTCATCAACCAACGCGCGAGCTTGGCAGCGAGGTCGCAAGAAGTCTTATTGAGTTGTTAAATGGTCATGAGGTCGAAGACAAGTTACTTGATGTCAAACTGATCAAGCGTGCATCATCGGTAAAGAGTAAGTAGTTATTAAAAACCGTTTTTGGAAATAATAACCTTATAGGTTTTAGCACTTAACTTTGGTGTGCGCTTAAAGGTTGTGTAATCAACATGCACCAAACCAAAGCGCTTGTTGTACCCCTCGGCCCATTCGAAGTTATCTAATAGGGACCAGGCAAAATAACCTTTAACCGGTGCACCTTCTGCAATTGCGCTCTGCAAAGATTGCAAGTGGCGAACTAAATAACTGGTGCGCTCGGTGTCATTGATTTCGCCGTCGACAACTACATCTTCATAGGCCGAACCATTTTCGGTAATGACGATGTAAGGAATGTGTGGCCAATCGCGATGAATTTTTTTAACTAAATTGCCAAGACCTTCGGGAGTAACAACCCACCCCATGGCAGTGAGTGAGTTAGCTAAAGACGGTGGGGGAGCCATGTTGGCGCGCTGTGAAAATGGCATAAAGCCACCCTCAATTGCCGGCTTATCCTCTGGCAAAGCCGAGCGAATAAAGCCATCGCTGTAGTAATTCACGCCTAGGAAATCAGTCTGTACTTTCAACAGCTCGGCATCGCCAGGCTTGAAAATATCTTTTTTCAGATCGCCATATGCGTCTAATAAATTCTGTGGATAGTGACCTGTACTGAAGGCATCGATCCACCAACGATTTAAGTTTGAATCACCAAGGGCTGCAAGCTCCATGACCTCTGGATCTTCTGGATTTTCAATGTGTGTGTTTGACATATTAAGCGTTAAACCAACTTCAACGTTTGGGCAAACTTTTTTGATGGCGCGCGATGCTGCCGCATGTGCAAGAGCAGTGTGGTGTGCGGAGGCAATTGCTAGTGAAAAATCTTTTTTACCTGGTGCGTGTACGCCATTTGAATAACCTAACCAGGAAACACACCATGGCTCATTGAGTGTGATCCAACTATTGATTCGATCACCAAAGGCTTGCGCACATGCTTGTGCGTAGTGCGCAAATTTTTCTACAATCTCGCGGTTAGCCCATCCGCCTTGGTCTTCCAAAGTTTGTGGCAAGTCCCAGTGATACAAAGTCACCATCGGTTCGATGTCGGCGGCAATCAGTGCGTTAATCAAACGATTGTAGAAATCAAAACCGCGCTCTTCGCGAACTGAATCTCCCTGAGGAAACAATCGCGGCCACGCAATTGAAAAACGATATGCCTTAACACCTAAATCTTTCATGATTGCGATGTCTTCATCAAAGCGGTTGTAGTGATCGCAGGCGTTATCGCCGGTATCTCCATTGACAACTTTTCCTGGTGTCTTAGAAAAAGTATCCCAGATGCTTACGCCACGACCATCGACATCAAATGCGCCTTCAATTTGATAACTAGCAGTCGCAGTTCCCCATAAGAAACCCTCTGGAAATTTCACACTCATTACTTTACTTATCCAATCGATCGTTATCGGTTAATCAAACAGAGAAGCTCCCAGCACACTAGTTGTGCGACTCTTATACTGGGAGCACCTCATGTACTTGAATTGAGGGTGAAGACCCGCTTTCATTACCTAGTGAAAGCGGTTTCATAAGGAAAAGCAAGTCGAAAACTGGATTTTGGGGCTATTTTACTTAATCGTTATAAAGGAGTGAACGTGGATTACAACAAGGAGCTCCTGTGGGAAGAGAATTTCGTTGGCCAAAAAAGCGCTGCGCTAGATCCATCTATATGGAACCTAGATTTAGGTGATGGTTCACATATTGGCCTTGTTGGCTGGGGTAATAATGAGCGTGAGTTTTATACCGCTGATTCAATAACTATCGATGGTGCTTTAACAATCTCTGCACAGCGCCAACCTGCTGACAATCCAATTCAAGCGTATTACGGTCCCGCCGAATGGACTAGCGGAAAGATGCACACCGCTAACAAAGTTGGTTTCACTTACGGGCTGTTAGAGATTAAAGCAAAAATGCCACAGGGACAGGGAACTTGGCCAGCACTCTGGTTACTGGGTTCCTCTCTCGTACACGGAACATCGTGGCCGCAGTGCGGAGAGATTGATATTTTTGAAGGCACAGGTGCGCATCCTTATCAGGTGCAAGGAACTATTCATGGCGATGGTTACTTCGGAGAAAATGGTTTAACGCAGATAATTCAGAACTCCGTAGCTTTGCATGAAGATTTCCATACATATGGAATCAATTGGAGTAAAGATCGAATTGAATGGCTCTTTGATGGTGCCGTATATAACGTCATTGAACGTAGCGATCCGCGCTTATCCGGTAAGGCGTGGTCGTATAACGAGGAGTTCTACTTAATTATCAACTTAGCTATCGGTGGATGGTTTGCAGGAGAAGTTGATCCTGCTTTAGAGTCCGCACAATTACTTGTTGAATCTATTAAATATTTTTCAGTTAACGGGGTAGGCACACTCACTCTTAATTAGTGTTTGATAACTTCGCCAATTCCATTGATCGAATACATGCGGATGTAATCAAATGACAACGTCGCCTTTGTAACATCATCGGCAACCGGTCCGCTGAAGTTTCCGCCCATAGCCAGGTTCATAATCAGATAGAACTCGTGGTCAAAAACCCAGTCTTTATCGGTCTTATTGACGCTGGCATAGCGATTTCCATCTAAGTACCAGGTAATTTGATCCGGCAACCAATCGATTGTGTAAGTGTGATAATCATTAGCAAAGCCGCCAGGAATATCAGTTGTACCTCCACGGCCACCACCACCAGATAAAGGTCCGTGCAATGTTCCATAATTTGTATTAGGTGAGCGTCCAAGAAGTTCGGTGACATCAATCTCGCCACACCATGGCCACAAGCGGTCATCAATATTTGCGCCAAGTAACCAGAAAGCTCCCCAGACACCAAGGCCAGTTGAACCCTTCATCTTGGCTTCAATGCGTCCATATTTAAAACCAACTTTGTCTTTAGTGACAAACTTCGATGAGATCCATTCACACGGTGCTTTGTAATAACAATTAAATGCATTAGCACCTGCGCGAGTTGCATTAATTACTAATGAACCGGATGCATCAATACTTGAATTCTTTTCGGTATACCACTGGCGCTCAGCATTTCCCCACCCGCGGTTACCAAAAGCCGAACCATCACCATTTTGTGGAACCCAGATATTTGGATCAACTGGTGAACCTGCAGGTTGATTAAATTCATCTGCCCACATCAACGAATAGCTGCGAGGCTTTAGCGGGATAGAAATCTCATTGGTTGATGTAGTAACAGGAGTGAAACCTTTGGCAGTGTAAGTGATCGTTGCACTTATCTCTGAATCTTCATCTCCCGTGGATACTGGATAATTGGCAGTGGTTGCATCTTTAACTTCAAATGCACCTCTGAACCATTGCACGGTTGCAACGGCAGTTTTTGGGACAGTTGTAGCTAATTGAAAACCTTTCAACGTGAGAGCGCTGTTGGTTTCATCGGTGAATGCAATTGAAATTGCACCGGTTAGGAAAACTTGGCCGATTGTGTACTTATTAGAAAGGGCTTGAAGCTTTCCAGAGATCTCTTTGTATTGAAGGGTCTTGCCCTTTTGTTTGGAAGTAGGCGTAAAACTTAACCGTGAGCCCGCAACAGCTTTGCCGTCTAAAAGCCACGCATAGGTGGTTTTTGTACCTGCAGACCACTTGCCGGGTGTAACGGTGACGCTCTTAG
>CAFBRA010000036.1_pt1 | contig 12494 bp, 12 predicted proteins | sample 7270151 | NCBI WGS metagenome assembly CAFBRA01 (sample SAMEA6814193, study PRJEB35770) | uncultured Actinomycetes bacterium | biome: Freshwater; feature: Freshwater reservoir; material: water | place: Czech Republic | collected 2016-11-09 | depth 30m m | reverse complement strand
TATTTTCCAGTTCATCCCATTGGTCAGTTGCTTTATAATCAACTGTGCTGAGAAAGTAAAGGCTTTTGCCGAGGTCAGGAAGCCTTGCCTTGATTTCACGTCTCCATTTAAAATCGAATCCCATCCAGGCAACTTTTATTTTCTTTTGTGTGGGCTGTTTACCTAGAATTTCTGTCTTCAACACCAGTGAGCGGACTAGATGGCAAGCAAGGGCCGTCTTCCCTGCCTTTGGTTCGCCTGATAAGAGAGTTAATGAATCACAAAGAAGGGATGGGATGAGCCACTCTTCAGACTCCTCCTCCCAATCTGAAGCGAGAATTACGTCCATTTAGGCGTTCTCCAAACCAGTGATTGGTACTTATTCTCGATTGCAATCAGGCCCGCAGTGGATGGCTGGACACATTTTCTGTCTACTCCAAATGTGCCAACCCTGTGTGCATCCCCGTCTTCGGTTGTTCCGAAGTTCAGGTGGCAGCCAGAGCAGACCTGCTCCTTATTTAATAGAATCTCACCTGTCCAGCGGTTCTTATGTAAGGGTCGGCGTTCCCTACTCACTTTGTCCCTGTGAGTTCATCCAGGTATCTAAATCTGAAACCTTGTATCGATACTTAGTTCCTATGCGAGCGCGGGGGACTCCTGCGGCCGCGCCCTTCTGGTACAGCCAACTCCGGCTGACGTTTAAATGCGCTGCGGCTTCCTTGAGGGTAATCCAGCGCTCCGTGGTTAATTCAGTTGCCATTTCTTCACCTTCTGTAGTTTTTGCTCGGTTATTGACAAAGGCTGTAATTTCTGTTACCTTTACCTTGTACAAAGTAGTGTATCGTAAGATGCGTGAAGTTGTCAAATAGCTAGGAGGGACACGATGAAAGAAAGTCTTTACGAATGGCGAATGAGCCAAGGATTCTTTGATGGAAGTAGGTCGTCCGTTTCCGCAAACCTCCCAGAGGGTTATGAAATGACGTTGGAGCTTGTTCGAACCATTGACGGAGTTCTTGTTTGCTCTGGCTTGCATCTTGAGTTTCCCGAATCTCTTGGAACTCCTTCAAAAACTATTAACAGTTCTTTCTTTCAGAAATTAGGTTTAGGTGAACTCTTAGTTCAAGCCAAAAAAGCCTATGTTGAAGGAACCGAAGTTGTTACAGAAGTCTTTGAAGAGATGAGAGTGGACGAACTGTTAGGGGATTGGGCTCAACTTGGCCCTGCTGGGTTTCCAGATGAAAAATATGCAGCAATTGCTTGGAAGTATGAAAAGTTTCTAATTCTCGGACTTGAAAACCCGGTGAGCGAATTGGCTGAGTTCATAAAGAGCGATAAGACGACAACTTCAGGAAGAGTTCTAGAGGCTAGAAAAAGGGGATTACTCACTACCCCAAAGAAGGGAAGTTTTGGCGGCAAATTAACCGACAAAGGAAAGAAACTACTAGGGATAGAGGTGATAAGTGCCAAGAAAAGTAAATAGAAACCCTGGCATAACTAAGCGGGGTGATAAATGGCAAGCGCGTGCCTTTCACGATGGGAAAGAGTTCTCAAGAACTTTTGCCACCCAAGATGAAGCGGTGCGCTGGAAGCGAGAGCAAGAACGGGCAATGGAGAGAGGGGAGTGGATTGACCCGAATCTTTCAAGTATTACTTTTGCTGAATGGTCTAAGCATTGGCTAGCAGCAAAGACGGATATCTCTGCAAGTACTAAGCGAGGATATGTCACCAGACTAAATACTCACTTGATACCAGCCTTTGGAAAGTCAAAACTAACTGCGATTACTAACAACCAAATTGGGCAGTGGGTAGCCAAGGCCATTGAAAATGGCTCTGGCGCAGTAGTAGTGAAGCGTTCCCATAGTGTCTTGCGGCAAATTCTGAATGCTGCAGTTCTAGATGGCCGCCTCAATCGAAATCCCGCAATTGGTGTTCCTCTTCCCAGAACTAAATCAAAGGAGAAGAAAGCCCTCTCATTCGAACAGTTGCGAGCGCTGGCCGCGCAAGTTACTGATTATGAGTTACTAATTCTCTTTGCTGGAACAACTGGGATTCGTTGGGGTGAAATATCAGCACTGCAATGTAGGGATGTATCAATACTCAATCGAAGCGTTAATGTGGAGAAGGCAATTTCAACTGGCGCTCGCGGAGAGAAAATAGTTAGCCCAACGAAAACACATCAAGTTAGGACTGTTCCATTTCCAAAGGATTTAATCCCTGGAATCTCGTTACTAATTGAGAGTAAACCGGCAGAATCGCCACTGTTTCAAATGCAAGGCGGCGGAGTTTTGGATTACAACAACTTTATGAACCGCATATTTCGTCCAGCAGTAGAACGCTCAGGACTTAAGGATGTTGGATTTCATACTCTTCGTCATACAACAGCCAGTCTCTTAATCTCTAATGGGACTCCCATCACTGCAGTTGCAGGAATATTGGGCCACGCTTCAACACAAATGACCTTGGATGTTTACGGGCATTGGTACGAAGAAGATATAAATAAATATGTTGACCGTCTAGGAGATTCACTTTTTAGTACGGGAACGGACAAGGAACGGACAAACATCTTTCCAGTTACTCTGAAGGAAAGTGTTTCTTAGAAAATAACGCTCGGGCCAGCACTTTTAGTGTGGGTGGTGAGGGACTCGAACCCCCGACCCGGTGATTAAGAGTCACCTGCTCTACCAACTGAGCTAACCACCCGAGGCACTCAGGCGCGGAAAACGCTTGATTGCAGGGGGAAACCTATCAGCAAGTCGGGCCTTGCCGCACATAGGCAACACCGCCAAAATGGAGACATGAGTCGCTGGGAAATAAGGATTGCCCTAGCCCTGACATTGTTTCTGGCGGGCTTTACCGACAGCGCTCACGCCGCCTCGCCAACTGTTGTGGATGTAATCGCAAAGATTGCCGTAAAGGGGCGTGCGCCAAAGACTGGGTACGCGCGTGATCAATTTGGAACGGCCTGGAAAGATGTTGATCACAATGGCTGTGATACTCGCAACGATATTTTGAATCGTGACTTGAGTTCGATTATCTACAAAGTAAGCGCCAAGGACTGTGTGGTTTTTTCGGGGGTTTTAATTGATCCATATTCCGGAGAGAGCATTAATTTTCTCAGGGGAGTGGCAACTAGCTCTGAGGTTCAAATCGATCACGTTGTGGCGCTTTCAAATGCATGGCAGACAGGTGCATTTAAATTAACTCTGGAGGTTCGAACTGAGCTTGCCAATGACCCACTTAATTTATTGGCCGTTAAAGGGGTTTTGAATTCGCAAAAAAGTGATGGCGATGCAGCAACTTGGTTGCCGCCACGAAAAAGCTATCGATGCGCCTATGTTGCACGACAAGTAGCAGTTAAATATAAATATGGTTTGTGGTTAACCGCGCCAGAAAAAGCTGCGATTGTGAAGATTCTTCAAACCTGTCCGGGGCAAGTAATTCCTAACGGTTAAATTGCATCCATTCCGCGCTCGCCAGTTCGAACACGAACAACAGTTTCAACTGGAGTAACCCAGACTTTTCCATCTCCGATCGTTCCACTGTGTGCGGTTTCAACAATCAGATCGAGAATTCTTGAACAGTCTTCATCATCTGCTAAAACTTCAATGCGAACTTTTGGAATGAAATCAACGGTGTACTCAGCTCCGCGATAAATCTCGGTGTGCCCCTTTTGTCGGCCATAACCATGAGTTTCTGACACGGTCATTCCATGGACACCAGCGGCTTGCAGAGCAAGCTTTATCTCATCTACCTTGCCAGGCTTAACGATGGCAGTAATTAGTTTCATGTCTATAGCCTCTCGTTAGTACCGGTTTGAATTTCCGGTGATGTCATAAGCTGATTCTGCGTGATAAACCGTGTCTAGTCCACCGATTTCATCATCATGAGTTGCTCTAAAGCCAATAGTTTTACTAATTACCGTAGCGATAATCCATGTTGCACAGAAAGAAAAGAGTGCAACGACAACGATAGCGATTAGTTGATCTACTAACAGTTGGGTACCGCCGCCTGAGAACAGACCATCTTTACCAGCAGAGTTAACGCTAAGTGTTGCAAGCAATCCAATGCCAATCATTCCGATTACACCAGAGACGCCATGGACTCCAACGACATCTAATGAATCGTCATAGCCAAACTTGTATTTACGTGAGACTGCATAGGAACCTGCTACACCTGCAATGAGACCAAGAATCAATGCTCCAAGTGGATTAACGAAACCGCAGGCTGGAGTAATAACTACGGCTCCTGCAATTGCGCCAGATGCAACACCCAAAGTTGTAGCTTTGCCATCTCGACGTTTTTCAAAAAGCACCCATGTCATCGACGCTGCAGCAGAGGCGATTTGAGTATTAATCATGGCAGTTGCAGCTAACGAGCCGGCTGATAAAGCACTGCCGGCATTAAATCCAAACCAGCCAAACCACAGCATTCCAGCACCAAGAAGTACTAGCGGCATATTGTGCGGACGCATCGGATCGCGTTTGAAACCATCGCGCTTACCCAAAACTAATGCGAGGGCAAGAGCTGCAGCTCCTGAGTTAATTTCAACGACAGTACCGCCGGCGAAATCGAGTGCACCTAATTTATCCACGATCCAACCACCGCTGCCGCCTTGTGCTGCGAAAGCCCAATGTGCAACGGGGATATAGACCACAGTAATCCAGACTGCAACGAATAAAACCCATGAGCCATACTTTGCGCGATCGGCAATTGCACCTGAAAGAAGTGCAACGGTAATAATTGCGAAAGTCAGTTGGAACATGGCAAAGGCCAACATAGGAATTTGATGACCTTCTGGACCAACAACTTGATCAAGAGTTTTAGATAAACCTAGGTTTTCAAAGCCACCGATTAATCCGCCGTGTGATTTTCCAAAAGTCAGCGAATAGCCATAGAGCACCCAGATAATTGTCGTCACTCCCATTGCGGCAAATGACATCATCATCATGTTTAAGACGCTTTTAGCACGCACCATTCCACCGTAAAAGATTGCAAGACCCGGGGTCATAAATAGAACGAGCGCTCCACTTGCTAGCACCCATGCTGTATCTCCGCTATTGATCACTTAGCTCTCCCTAAGTCCATGCCTAATTAATGGCTACCTTTAAAACGTTCACGCGAGCGTTCAATCTCTAATTGGGCTTCATTGTGATTGACCCAGTTGCCACCCGTCACGCTTTTGCCCGGCTCTAGCGCTTTATAGACTTCAAAGAAGTGTTGAATTTCTGAGAGCTCAAACTCTGGAACATCTTTTAAATCCTGGAACGATGATTTACGAATATCACCGGCGGCAACGCAAAGCAATTTGTCATCTCCGCCAGCTTCATCAGTCATATTAAACATTCCAATTGCGCGGCATGAAACTACGCAGCCAGGAAATGTTGGTTCATCCAACATGACCAGTGCATCAAGTGGATCACCATCGAGTGAGAGGGTATTTTTAACGAAGCCATAGTCATATGGATATCGCGTAGATGTGAAAAGCATTCGATCAAGGCGGATTTCACCGGTTATATGATCGACCTCGTATTTGTTGCGACTGCCGGCGGGAATTTCAATAATTACATCAAAGATCATTCTCGCCAGCTTTCTACTAGACGTGCATCTATATAAAAGTGGGGTGAGCGACGGGGCTCGAACCCGCGACATCCCGGACCACAACCGGGTGCTCTACCAGCTGAGCTACGCCCACCATGAGGTGCAAATCCTACCTTCTACTGCACCTGTCCCGGAACGAATACTGCGCTGCGATAATAGGCCAACTCAGCGATTGAATCCTTAATATCGCCTAATGCGCGGTGATTGCCAGTCTTGGCAGGGGCGTTGAAGTAGGCCTTGGGATACCAACGGCGAGCTAACTCTTTAATCGATGAGACATCGATTGTTCGATAGTGAAGGAAGTCATTTAACGCCGGCATATCGCGTGCAATAAATGTGCGATCAACGCCAACGGAGTTTCCAGCCAATGGAGATTTGCCGGGTTGTAGACCGCACTCCAATAAATAGGCGATTACTTTCAACTCTGCCTCAACGAGAGAAATTCCATTGGGAATCTCAGTGATCAGACCTGATGTCGTATGCATCGCAGTGACGAAATCATTCATGCCCGCTAGATCTTCGGCGCTCGCACGAATCACTACATCAACACCATCTCCGATCACATTTAACTCAGAGTCGGTGACAAGGACGGCGATTTCAACTAAGACATCCTTTTCTAGGGATAGCCCAGTCATCTCGCAGTCGATCCAGATCAGGTTCGGTTGTTCGTTGGCCATGCGCGCCTGGCAGGAATCGAACCTGCGACAACCCGCTTAGAAGGCGGGTGCTCTATCCGACTGAGCTACAGGCGCCTGTAGGGGGTCGTGAATGCTAAGTCTACCGATACATAACGGTAAGGTTTCATCCCATGGCTGAGTTCATTTATACGATGAAAAAGGCGCGTAAAGCGCACGGTGACAAAGTAATTCTCGACGATGTCACGATTATGTTTTATCCCGGCGCCAAGATCGGCGTGGTCGGCCCGAATGGTGCCGGTAAGTCCACAGTCCTTCAGATTATGGCCGGACTTCAGCAGCCATCAAATGGTGAGGCCTATATAACTCCCGGCTACACCGTTGGCATCTTGTTACAAGAGCCGGTTTTAGATGAGACCAAGAACGTCATCGATAACGTAAAAGAAGGCGTTGCAGAAACCGTTGCAATGCTCGATCGCTTTAATGCAATCAGTGAAGAGCTAGGCAACCCCGACGCCGACTATGACAAGTTGTTGGCTGAAATGGGCGAGCTGCAGGAAAAGCTAGATCATCGCAATGCCTGGGAACTTGATTCGCAGCTTGAGCAGGCAATGGATGCACTTCGTTGTCCACCACCTGATGCTGATGTATCGGTTTTATCTGGTGGAGAAAAACGCCGCGTTGCTTTATGTAAATTACTTTTACAAGCCCCAGATTTATTACTACTTGATGAGCCAACTAACCACTTAGACGCTGAATCTGTTTTATGGCTTGAGCAACACTTAAATAAATATCACGGTGCAGTCGTAGCGATTACGCACGATAGATATTTCTTGGACAATGTGGCGCAGTGGATTTTGGAACTCGACCGCGGACGTGCATATCCTTATGAAGGTAACTACACAACATATTTGGAAACTAAATCTGCACGCCTAAAGATTGAAGGTCAGAAAGATGCTAAGCGGGCAAAGCGTTTAACTGAAGAGCTCGAATGGGTTCGCCAAAATGCTAAGGGCCGCCAAGTTAAATCCAAGGCCCGTCTTGCGCGCTATGAAGAGATGGCGGCCGAGGCTGACAAGATGCGCAAGTTAGACTTTGAAGAGATTCAAATTCCACCTGGGCCACGTCTTGGAAATGTTGTTATCGAAGTAGAAAACTTAAGCAAAGGCTTTGGTGATCGTGTTCTTATTGACGATCTTTCATTCACGCTTCCACGCAATGGAATTGTTGGAATTATCGGCCCTAACGGTGCTGGTAAGACCACGCTATTTAAGACACTTATGGGCTTAGAAACTCCCGATTCTGGCAAAGTTAAGATTGGCGAGACCGTCAAGATTTCATACGTCGATCAGTCTCGTGGTGGTATCGACCCTAAGAAAACCTTGTGGGAAGTCGTCTCTGATGGCCTTGATTTTATTAAGGTTGGAATGGTTGAAATGCCATCGCGTGCATATGTCTCGTGCTTTGGTTTCAAAGGCCCAGATCAACAAAAGCCTGCAGGAATTTTATCGGGTGGAGAGCGCAACCGTTTGAACTTAGCGTTAACGCTGAAGCAAGGTGGCAACTTATTACTACTAGATGAGCCAACGAACGACTTAGATGTTGAAACCCTGGGCTCACTCGAAAATGCATTGTTGGAATTTCCAGGATGTGCGGTAGTTATCTCCCACGATCGTTGGTTCCTGGATCGCGTTGCAACACATATTTTGGCTTATGAAGGTGATTCAAAGTGGTTCTGGTTTGAAGGTAACTTCGAAAGTTATGAAGAGAACAAGATCCAACGCCTTGGCGCAGATGCCGCTCGTCCGCACCGCGTTACGTACAGAAAGTTGACGCGCTAATGAAGTACACAAGCAAGCAGTATGTGCGTTGGGATGACTTGGATGCAATGGGTCATGTTAATAACGCTAAATATCTAACATATTCTCAAGAGGCGCGATTTGCGATGCTTGGAAGTTTCAACATGGTTGTTGCTCGGGCTGAAGTTGATTTCAAGGCACCGATCAATGAAGGAAATATTTTCGTTGATATGAGTTTATGGGTTGAGTCCATCGGTACATCCTCTTTCACAATGGTTTATGAAATTTCAAAGGATGGGACTCTCGTGGCTCGAGTAAAATCCGTACAAGTCACAGTAACTGAGGACACAAAAAGTTCTCGCCCGCTAACCGATGATCAACGTGAAATTCTCCAAACTTTTCTAGAGACGGAGTAAAAATGACCCAGTTAGCATCGCGCGCAGAGCGTCCTTGGTGGAGAGATGCGGTGACGTATCAGATTTATATCCGCTCATTTGCCGATTCAAATGGCGATGGAATTGGTGACGTCGAAGGAATTCGTTCGCGTTTACCGTACCTAAAGAGGTTAGGCGTTGATGCAATCTGGATCACCCCTTGGTACCCATCTCCTCAGCACGACCATGGGTATGACGTAGCCGATTACATGGATATCGAGCCTGATTACGGCACATTGGCTCAAGCTGAGCAGCTCATCAAAGAGGCGCATGACTACGGCATTAAATTTATCGTCGACATCGTTCCCAATCACACATCCAGCGATCACAAATGGTTTCAAGCAGCACTTGCTGCAGCCCCAGGTTCACCTGAACGTAATCGATATATTTTCCGAGATGGCAAAGGTCCACATGGAGACTTACCACCTAATAACTGGGAGGCTGTCTTTGGCGGTTGTGCTTGGCAGCGCGTTACAGAGGCCGATGGAAAGTTAGGTCAGTGGTATTTACACATCTTCGCCGTTGAACAACCCGATTTGAATTGGGAAAACCCAGAAGTTGTCTCGCATTTAGAAGATGTTTTGAAGTTTTGGTTAGATCGTGGAGTCGATGGTTTTAGAATCGATGTTGCTCATGGAATGTTTAAAGAGCCAGGTTTGCCAGATATCAAGAAAGATCCAGCCGCTGAAATGTTGGGGACTGAGCACAAGCCGTTTTGGGATCAAGAAGGCGTTCACGATATTTATCGCTCATGGCGCAAAATCTTTGATTCTTATCCTGGTGATCGCATGGCAGTTGCTGAAGCGTGGGTTAGTCCCGCTTCACGTATTGCGCGTTATGTGCGTCCAGATGAACTTCAAAACTCCTTTAATTTTGAGATGCTAACAACACTTTGGAAAGCTGATCAGATTCGTACAAAGATTGATAACTCAATAAGTGCACTAGAAGAAGTTGGCGCACCAACATCGTGGGTATTTAATAATCACGATGTAGTCCGCTCCGTTGATCGTCTTGACTTGGGTCTAACAAATCACGGTGACACAACTCGTTCGCGTCAAGGAGATCCAGCGAAGTTTAATATTGCTCGTGGCACTTTGCGTGCGCGCAGTGCAGCGCTGATGATGTTAGCTCTGCCTGGCGGTGCATATATGTACCAAGGTGAAGAGTTAGCTCTACCCGAAGTACGCGACATTCCTGAGGATCGATTAACTGATCCCCGCTGGAAGATGAGCGGGTACACCGACCGTGGTCGCGATGGTTGTCGTGTTCCATTGCCATGGACATCAGATCCTGCTGGTGCATTTGGTTTTTCAAACAATGCAGCCCTAACAATTGATCAGGCATGGTTGCCACAATCGCCATGGTGGGGAAAGTTTTCAGCCGAGTCCCAAGATGGCGTTAATGATTCAACGCTATCTATGTACCAAGAGGCACTTGCAATTCGCAAAGCCGAACAGGGTTTAGGTGATGGTCCAATGGAATGGATTGAGGCCGGCAAAGATGTTATTGCATTCGAGCGCCCTGGAGATTTTGCTTGTTATATCAATCTGGGTGAATCAATTGAGCTGCCAGCGAATTCACAAATTCTGGTGAGCAGTGGACCAGTCCATGCTCACACTTTGCCAACTGATACTGCGGTCTGGGTCAGATTAGTTAACTAATGCCAAATACCGCGCTGCAGCAACGAGTGATTCGAACCCTTGCATCGGCGCAAGTATTAAATGGCATTGGCATTGCTGGAACCGTTGCAGCTGGCTCGCTCTTAGTTTCGTCAATTACCGATTCTGAAACTTTAGCGGGCTTAGCTCAAACTAGTGGTGTTTTAGGTGCAGCAGCTTTAGCCCTTCCATTGGCGCGATTGACTGCAAAAGGTGGAAGACGTTTAGCGCTTTCGGTTGGTTATACATCTGGTGTCTTTGGATCAATCTGTGCAATTCTGGGTGGATCACATCGCAATCTTTTTCTGATGTTGGTTGGAGCATTTCTCATTGGTGCTGCATCAGCTGCAGGATATCAAGCACGTTTTGCAGCAATAGATTTAGCGACTCAAGAAACTCGCGCCAAACAGTTGTCATTTGTTGTATGGGGCTCAACTATTGGCGCAGTAGCTGGGCCAAATTTGATGGACCCAGCTGGTAATTTGGCGGAGGCATTCAATTTACCGCGCCTAGTTGGACCCTATTTAATCTCAGCCACAACACTGTTTTTTGCCGTGATTGTTATTCAGATTTTTTTGCGCCCAGATCCATATTTAACTGCAGAGAAACAGGCTTCAGTTAAGCAAACTAAAGGTTCAACAAAAGCTGCGCTGAGTCATATTCGCAGTAACCCGAATGCGTTTTTTGCAATATCGGCAATAGCGATTGGTCACTTAGCGATGGTCTCGGTAATGGTCATGACACCGGTACACATGAAACATGTTGAAGTTTCACTTCGCATTATTGGTTTTGTAATCAGTGTTCACGTTTTAGGTATGTATGCCTTTTCTCCACTGGTTGGTTCGCTGAGCGATCGCTTAGGACGAGTCCGAGTTATTCAGATTGGTTTAGTTTTTCTTGTGCTCTCCACAATTGTTGCCGGCACAGCTGAAGCAAATAATGCTTACCAATTAGGCGTTGGTCTATTTCTTTTAGGACTAGGTTGGTCGTGCACCCTTATTGGCGGATCAGCATTTTTATCTGAGTCAGTCTCCCTTGAAATGCGTCCAGCTTCGCAAGGTGCAAGTGACTTAGTAATGAATCTTGCAGGTGCTGGTGGTGGAGCTTTAGCTGGTGTAATCATTGGGACTATGAGTTATGGATGGTTATGTTTATTTGCCGCCATTCCAGCAATTACACTCGGATATTTATCTAGAAAAGTTCACTCGCGAAATGTCTAGAACAAAGCTGCATCCCGCCTGGATAGCTGCAGTCGTTACCTTTTTTACATTAGTTGCAACTGCAGGCTTTAGATCAGCCCCTTCAGTACTTATCATTCCTTTGGAAGATGCCTTTGGTTGGAGCCGTGATCAAATCTCTTTAGCGGTATCAGTCAATGTCTTGCTCTATGGGCTCACCGCACCTTTTGCGGCAGCGCTCATGGAGCGCTTTACTGTCCGAAAAGTTGTGATGGCAGCCCTTACAACTGTTAGCACGGGTGCATTTCTCACTACTCAGATACATGCCCCTTGGCAGTTAGTTGCAACGTGGGGTGTCATTGTTGGAATAGGTACAGGTTCAATGGCGCTGGTCTTTGCAGCAACTGTTGCTAACCGATGGTTTGTAAAGCGACGTGGAGTAGTTGTTGGCGGATTAACCGCTGCGGCAGCGATGGGTCAGTTAATTTTTCTACCGGGACTAACTCGACTATCCGATACATATGGGTGGAAATCAATTGGTCTTGCAATTGGAAGCGCATCTCTTTTTATGGTGCCGATGATTTATTTATTTTTACGGGAAAAACCAGCCGATGTTGGCTTGCTTCCCTATGGAGCGCTGGACGATTGGCAACCTCCAGTGAAGTCCGGAATGAATGCGGGCAAACTGGCATTAGTTACTTTAAAAGAGGCAAGTGCGCACAGAGATTTTTGGTACTTAAGTGGATCGTTTTTCGTTTGTGGTTTGTCAACGAGTGGATTAATTGGAACGCACTTTATTCCCGCAGCTCACGACCATGGCATGGGTCAAGTTTTGGCTTCCTCTCTTCTAGCTCTAGTTGGAGTATTTGATGTTCTCGGTACACTTTTATCGGGTTGGTTAACTGACAAATATGATCCACGCAAATTATTATTCTTTTACTACGGACTTCGCGGCTTATCCCTTTTCTTATTGCCATCGATTCTTTTCTCAACGATGCATCCTTCAACACTGGTCTTTATTATTTTCTATGGCCTTGACTGGGTAGCAACTGTTCCACCAACAATCATGTTGTGCCGCGCAGTATTGGGTCCTGACCGTGGCACCGTTATTTACGGCTGGGTCTTTGCTTCTCACCAAATAGGTGGCGCAATCGCAGCGTTAGGCGCTGCAATAGTGCGCGTAAAGCTTGGCGATTATGCTGCAGCTTTTTAT
>CAFBRA010000035.1_pt1 | contig 12811 bp, 10 predicted proteins | sample 7270151 | NCBI WGS metagenome assembly CAFBRA01 (sample SAMEA6814193, study PRJEB35770) | uncultured Actinomycetes bacterium | biome: Freshwater; feature: Freshwater reservoir; material: water | place: Czech Republic | collected 2016-11-09 | depth 30m m | reverse complement strand
ACAAAGGGCGTTCCTGTCAGTGTCCTGCCAGAGATTGAAGTTTTACGCCATAAAAATGGCGTTATATCTCATGGAGTAGCTGAAGGTCGGCCATCACTTGCTCGCGATGTAGATGCATGCGAAACAATCTTGGCACTCTCTGGCACAACGAATGGACGAATCGCAGTTGCAGGATTTAGGGCGTTAGAAAAACGAACAGGTCAGCAACTAACTGATTTAGCTCTAGATAATGAAGGTAAGCGAATTACATTTGCCGACACACAGGCCAGGCCTGTTCCGGTAATCACGAGTCCTGAATGGTCTGGCTCTGAGCATGGTGGTCGGAGATACACCGCATTTGCAATAAATGTTGAGCGCCTAAAACCATGGCACACCTTGACGGGTAGACAGCATTTCTTTATTGATCATGATTGGATGAGTGAGCTTGGTGAGCAGATGCCAATCTTTAGACCACCATTAAATATGCATCGCATCTTTGGAAACCAAGGCGATGGTATTGAAAAAGAAGTGACGGTTCGATATTTAACACCGCACTCTAAATGGTCGATTCACTCTGAGTATCAAGACAATCTCTTCATGCTCTCACTCTCTCGTGGTGGCCAAGAGATTTGGATGAGTGTTGAGGATGCGGAAACTATTGGAGTCAAGGACAACGAATGGATCGAGGCATATAACCGTAATGGAGTAGTTGTTGCGCGCGCATGTGTTTCGCACCGTATGCCAGCTGGCACAGTCTTTATGTATCACGCTAAGGATCGTGTTGTAGATGTGCCATTGGCTGAAACATCGGGCAAGCGTGGAGGAATTCATAATTCGTTAACACGTTTAATGATTAAACCTTCACACCTCATTGGCGGATATGCACAACTTACATTCGCATTCAATTACCTAGGACCAACTGGTAATCAGCGTGATGAAATCACTGTTATCCGACGACGTTCACAAGATGTGGAGTACTAATGAAGGTCATGGCCCAAATGGGCATGGTGATGAATCTCGATAAATGCATCGGGTGTCATACATGCTCAGTAACGTGCAAGCAGGCGTGGACTAATCGCACCGGACTTGAGTACGCATGGTTTAACAACGTTGAGACCCGTCCAGGACAGGGATATCCGCGCGGATATGAAGATCAAGCTAAAGCTAAAGGTGGCTGGGTACGCACCTCGCGCGGTCGCCTTCGATTAAAGGCGGGCAGTCGTGCTCGTCGTCTTCTGTCAATCTTTTCAAATCCGCGCATGCTCAATATCAAGGATTATTACGAGCCTTGGACATACGAATACGACAATTTAATTACCGCTCCACTGGGGCAACAGACCCCTGTTGCCCGCCCGAAATCACTCATCACTGGCAAACCTATGAAGATCGAATGGTCGGCCAACTGGGATGATGATTTAGGTGGAGGCCCTGAAAACATTGAGAAAGATCCGATACTTAGAAAACTAGCCGAGGATGTAACAACAAAAGTGAAGTTAGCTTTTGAGCAGACTTTTATGTTTTACCTTCCACGTATTTGCGAGCACTGTCTAAACCCTGCATGTGTTGCTGCATGTCCATCAGGTGCCATGTATAAGCGCGCCGAAGATGGAATCGTTTTAGTCGATCAGCAGCAGTGTCGCGGATGGCGTATGTGTGTTTCGGCATGTCCGTATAAGAAAGTCTATTTCAACCACAAAACAGGTAAAGCGGAAAAGTGCACACTATGTTATCCACGCCTTGAAATTGGCTTGCCAACAGTTTGTTCTGAAACATGCGTTGGTCGACTTCGTTACTTAGGGCTTTTTCTCTATGACGCAGATCGGGTAGCAGAGGCAGCGGCAACTGAGAACGAAAAAGATTTATATCAAGCCCAACTCGATCTCATGTTAGATCCACATGATCCAGAAGTTCTTGCGGCAGCTCGTGCCGAAGGAATTCCAGAGGATTGGTTAGTGGCAGCTCAAAACTCTCCAGTCTATAAATTGGCGAAGGTTTACAAGATCGCGCTTCCATTGCATCCCGAATACCGCACGATGCCAATGGTTTGGTATGTACCTCCACTGTCTCCAATTGTGGATGTGCTCACCGAAACTGGTCATGATGGTGAAGATGCCGGCAACCTCTTCGGGGCAATAAATGCACTACGAATTCCACTTGCCTATCTGGCCGAGCTATTTACTGCTGGGGATACTGAGTTAGTTGAATCCACACTTCGCAAACTCTCTGCGATGCGCTCGTACATGCGGGATATCAACCTGGGCCGCGAACCACGACCAGAGATTCCTGAGGCCGTTGGGATGAATCAAGAGTCGATTTATGAGATGTATCGACTACTTGCAATCGCAAAGTATGAAGATCGATATGTAATCCCTGCAGCCCACGCCGAACAGGCTAAGGATCTAGAAAACATGGGGCAGAGTTCAGGTTGCTCACTCGATGGTGTTGATCTTGGACCAAACTCTGGGCCTTTTGGTCAGGCATCAGGTAATCCTGTTCCCGTTACGATTGAAAACTTTCACATTATGAAAGATAGGCAGACAAAGTGAGCAAGGAGATCGCACGAGCAATTGCTGCACAGTGCCTTGTTTACCCAGAGCAGGCCTTTATCGATCGAAACGGCCAACTAGTTCAACTGGCATCTAGATTAGAGCCAAAGCTTGGCAGACCGTTACTTGCCTTTCTCAAGAGCGTTTCTGAAATGCCCCTTAATAAAGCGCAAGAACATTATGTTGAAATATTCGATATGCGACGCAAGTGCTCCTTGTTTCTTACTTCATGGACTCATGGAGACACTCGTAACCGGGGAATGGCACTTGTCTACTTTATTGAAATATATAAGCGCTGCGGATTGTTGCTAAGCCCTGAAGAGTTACCTGATCACTTAGCGGTGGTGCTTGAGTTCGCAGCATTAGAGAACCCGCAAGAAGGAGATTTACTTCTTGGCGAACACCAAGCACCGATTCTGCTGATCAGAGATGCCTTGCATAAGAGCGGCTCAATTTATGCCGGCGTATTAGATGCCGTTGTTGAATCACTACCGGAAATGACGCCTGAGATTGAGGCACGAGCTAAAGCATTGGCCATTACTGGACCACCTAAAGAGTTCGTTGGTTTAAGTGGCGCAGTAGCAGTGGCTTTAGAACCATTTTCACCGCACAAAGATTTTTCACTTGAGGGAGTTTCACGATGAGTTCTACAAATATTCTTCTATGGTCAGTATTTCCATACATCGCTATCTCTTCATTTGTGATCGGTTTAGTCTGGCGCTTTAAGTATGACAAATTCAATTGGACTACACGTTCATCACAAATATATGAAGGTAAGTTGCTCAGCATTGCAGGGCCACTATTTCATTTAGGACTCTTTGCAGTAATTGGTGGCCATGTTGTTGGCCTGCTAGTGCCTCAGACACTTACCGATTCTCTTGGTTTAAGCCATGAGGCTTATCACCTTGGTGCAGTCACTATGGGCGGCGCTGCAGGCATTGCCACACTAGTTGGAATCTCACTTCTCATTTATCGTCGCCGCACTACGGCAATGGTCTTTGCACAAACGACTAAGAACGATAAGACAATGTATATATTTCTTGTGGCAACACTTTTGGCTGGAAGTGCAGCAACGTTATCGAGTGCCGGAGTCATTGGTGAAGAGCACAATTACCGTGAAACCGTTGCACCATGGGTGCGTTCGATTCTGACCCTTAGCCCAAATGGGGAGTTAATGATGGCCAGTCCACTTGCATTCAGAGTTCATGCAGTAATTGGAATGTCGCTATTTATTATCTGGCCCTTTACTCGCTTAGTACATTCATTAAGTGCGCCAGTTGGATATTTATTCCGTCCATCAATTGTCTACCGCACACGTGATGGTCGCGGTATCGCAGGTAACCGTAAGGCCCGTCCAGGGTGGGAGCGAATTAAGTACTAGAAGGAATTAAAAAACCCGCCAGCCATATTGGCCGGCGGGTTTTTTAAATTACTAATTAAATACGCTCTCCAGTTGTGGAGTTAAACAAGTGCACTGCAGATGGATTTGCAGTCACAGAGATTGTCTCACCTGGCTTTGGAGGATTCTTTGGATCCCAACGCACAATGATCTGCGCGCCTTCGTCACCGGCTTGAGCAAACTTAACGTTTGTATCGGCTGGCTTTCCGTAAACAAATGCATCTGAACCAAGCTCTTCAACAACTTCTACCAATACGTGGAAGCCATCTGATGCTGGAGTAAAGCCTTCTGGGCGCACGCCAACAGTTACTTCGTTGCCAGCAGATGCTGGAACTGCGATACCAAGATTTCCAAGCATTGCCTTACCAGCAACGATTGGAGCGTTCAGCAAGTTCATTGCAGGGGATCCAATGAATCCTGCAACGAAAGCATTTGCTGGATTGTCATAAAGATTACGTGGTGTATCAACTTGCTGTAGCAAACCATCTTTTAGAACTGCTACGCGATCACCGATAGTCATAGCTTCAACCTGGTCGTGAGTTACATAAACAGTTGTGATTCCAAGCCGACGCTGCAATGCAGCGATCTGTGTGCGAGTTGCTACACGCAACTTGGCATCAAGGTTTGATAGTGGCTCATCCATAAGGAATACCTGTGGCTCGCGAACAATTGCACGACCCATCGCAACGCGCTGACGTTGTCCACCCGATAGAGCTTTTGGCTTGCGCTCTAGGTATGGCTCAAGGTCAAGCAGCTTTGCAGCTTCAAGTACGCGACGTTCGCGCTCTTCCTTTGGTGTGCCTGCGATCTTTAATGCAAAGCCCATGTTCTCTGCAACTGTCATGTGTGGATACAGTGCATATGACTGGAAGACCATTGCGATATCGCGATCTTTTGGTGCAACGTTTGTTACGTCGCGATCACCAATTAAAATTCGACCAGTGTCGATTTCTTCAAGTCCTGCCAACATACGTAGTGATGTTGACTTTCCGCAACCTGATGGACCGACTAAAACCAAAAACTCACCGTCATTGACAGTGAGATTTAATTTATCGACAGCAGGTGCGGTTGTTCCTGGGTAGATACGTGATGCGGCTTCGAAAACTACTGATGCCATGAGATTGCTCTCCTTCTCCGGGCAGGTACGTGCCCGACGGTCCGTGGATGAAGGTGATGGCCCGGTTGGACCAACGACGGCAAGATTACGCTTAAAGGAGCAATATGCAAAGGCGAAGTTTCTAAGTGGTACCGTATAGTTGGCCACCTAATGGAGTCACACTCGCTCAGCTCACTCTTTGTAGATTTAGCCATCGTTGCAGGCCTGATCCTGACCGCCGCCCTTTTTGTCGCTGCCGAAATAGCGCTCATCTCGCTGCGTGACAGCCAAGTCCGCCAGCTCGCTTCTCGAGGAAAACGCGGCGCTCGCGTTGCCAAGTTAGCCGAAAACCCGAATCGCTTCTTAGCCGCCGCCCAAGTCGGCGTAACAGTCTGTGGTTTTTTATCGGCCGCCCTTGGTGCCGAAAAGTTCGGTGGGTACATAATTCCGTGGCTAGAGGATCAAGGCCTAACTCATGGTGCCAGTACAACGCTTTCAATCATCGGTGTAACTCTTGTCATCGCATATTTCTCGCTTGTATTTGGTGAACTTGTCCCAAAACGCTTAGCGCTGTTTCGCTCGGAAGAGATTTCTTTAGCATCGGCTGGAGTTATCGATGTTATTGCAAAGGTTTTTCGTCCAATAATTTGGCTGTTGTCAAAATCAACGGATTTTGTGGTCCGTGCATTTGGTGTAGATCCTAAAGAGCAGCGCAGTGCTATGAGTGAAGAAGAGCTGCTTGACCTAGTAGCTGGACATGCTGCATTGACTGAAGAAGAACGCGACATCGTTGAAGAAGTATTCAATGCATCCGAGCGTCAGGTCCATGAAGTCATGGTTCCGCGTACTGAAGTTGATTTTATGGATGCCTCATTAACAGTCGGCAAAGCCATCGAACTCGCCGTTGATAAAGCACATTCGCGTTATCCAGTTGTTCGAGGATCATCAGATGAAGTTGTAGGTTTTATTCACGTACGAGATTTACTAGATACATCACTTGCCAGCAAATCAACCAAGATTGTTGAACTCGTTCGCAACATTATGTTTTTGCCTGGCACAAAAGGTGTGCTACCGGCGTTGACTGAGATGCGTATGCAGGGTCAACACCTTGCAATTGTTTTAGATGAATACGGCGGTACTGACGGCATCATCACATTGGAAGATTTAGTGGAGTGCCTTATCGGAGATATTCGTGATGAATATGATGATGAGGAAGCCGAAGTTAACCTAGAGGCCCGCACGGGCGATTTTGAAGTTGATGGCTTGATTTCGATTGAGGATTTGATCGAACAAACGCAGCTGCAGATTCCCGATGGTCCCTATGAGACTGCGAGTGGCTTTGTTATGCACTATTTAGGACGAATTCCGCGCGAACACGATGTTGTTAACCTGAATGGCCTACGAATTACGGTGTTGTCCATGGAGGGCAAGCGCGCGGGCCAACTACTTATCTCTCGAACTGCATGATGTGTGAAAGAATCACACCATGAGCATGAAGCGAGTTCTATCGGGCATACAACCCACCAGTGATTCGTTTCATCTAGGCAACTACTTAGGCGCACTCAAGCAGTGGGTAGAGCTACAAGATGGACATGATGCTTTTTACTGCATTGTTGATCTGCATGCATTGAGCGCAGAGACCGAGCCAGCACTTCTACGCAAACGCACATTGGCTTCGGCGGCGCAGTTATTAGCACTCGGGATTTCACCAGAAAAATCTACGCTCTTTGTTCAATCGCAAGTTCCGCAGCACAATCAATTGGGCTGGTTGATGGAGTGTCTTGCTGGTTTTGGCGAAGCGAGTCGTATGACGCAGTTCAAAGATAAGTCTTCAAAGTCTGGTGCCGATAGTGCTCGTGTTGCATTATTTACCTATCCCATGTTGCAGGCCGCCGATATTTTGTTGTATCAAGCAGATTTAGTTCCAGTGGGAGAAGATCAACGCCAACATATTGAACTCACGCGCGATCTAGCGGGCCGCTTCAATACGCGTTACGGACAGGTTTTTACTGAGCCGAGCGGGTACATTTTAAAGACCGCAGCAAAGATTAATGATTTGCAAGAGCCAACTTCAAAGATGAGCAAATCATCGGGCTCGGTTGCTGGTGTTATTGAGATTATGGATACGCCAGAAGCCAACGCTAAAAAGATTAAGAGTGCAACAACTGATGCTGGCCGTGAAGTTCGATTCGATGAAAAAGAAAAGCCAGGCATTAGTAATCTCTTGACGATTCATAGCGCTTTATCAGGCCAGTCGATTGCATCATTAGAGGCAGAGTTTGCAGGTAAGGGTTACGGCGACTTTAAAGGCTCAGTTGCCGATGTAGTCGTTGAATATCTGCGACCAATTCGCGCGAGGGCGCTGGAGCTTCTAGAGAATGAGGAGCAGTTAATTCAGATGCTGCATGCAGGCTCTGAAAAGGCTAAAAAAACCGCCTCCGTGACCCTGAATATGGCCTATAAGAGCCTGGGCCTAGTCCTCTAAAGCGCCTCCAACTATCAAGGTCGGCTTGAGGGTTTCACAGATGTTATCTCAATGACATCGAAAATGTGGTCTAGTCCTTGAGTTTTTATAGGCTCAAACACTAGGCTCACTATTACACATCAACCTTTTATATGTGCTTTTCAGTACATATCAAAGACCATTTGGAGGAAAATTGAAGAAGATATTTCGTCTCGTAGCAGCACTAGCTGCAGCAGCTCTTGCAGTAACTGCATTTGTTGCGCCATCAGCAACAGCAGCATCAAAGGTAAAAGTAGGCCTTGCTTATGACATCGGTGGACGTGGCGATAAGTCATTCAACGACTCAGCAGCAGCCGGTCTTGATGCAGCAAAGAAGAAGTTTGGCGTTACTGCTAAAGAAGTAACTGTCACAACTGGTTCAGATTCAGAGCGCACAGACAAGCTTCGCTTGTTGGCAAAGGCTGGATACAACCCAATCATCGCAGTTGGTTTCCTATATGCCGGTCCAATTAAGGCTGTAGCCTCTGACTATCCAAACGTTCAGTTCGGAATCATCGATGATGCATCAGTAGATCTTCTTAACGTAGCTGGTCTTGTATTCGCTGAAGAGCAGGGCTCATACCTTGCTGGCGTTGCAGCAGCACTTGCAACAAAGTCAAATAAGGTCGGTTACATTGGTGGAGTTCGTATTCCTCTACTACAGAAGTTTGAAGCAGGCTTCGTTGCTGGTGTTAAGGCAACAAATAAGAAAGCAAAAGTAGATGTCAAGTATGTAACAGAGTTCCCAGATTTCTCTGGCTTCAATGACCCAGCTAAGGCAAAGGTTATTGCAAAGGGCATGATCGATAAGGGTACAGATGTTATTTACTCAGCAGCTGGCGGTTCTGGTGCAGGTAACTTTGCAGCAGCAACTGATGCAGCAGCAGCAGGCAAGAAGGTATGGACTATCGGAGTTGACTCTGATCAGTACCTAACAGCTTCTGAGGCTGAGCAGAAGAACATGCTTACATCAATGATCAAGCGTGTTGATACAGCTGTTTACGATGTTATTGCAACTGCAGTAGCTGGTTCATCTGTGAACGATGTTCTAGATGAGAAGGCTGGCATCTACGGTCGTCATTATGATCTAACACTTGGCGGAGTTGGCGTTTCATACTCAGGTGGTTATATCAATAAGTACAAGGCCCAGATCGATAAGGCCGCAGCTGCAATCAAGTCAGGCAAGATTGTGGTTCCAACAAAGCCATAATCGGCTTTAAGTAGTGGCGTTTGGCCCGGCAATGGAGTGTAATCTTCACTTGTCGGGCCAAATGTTTTCATAAACCAAGTAACTAGCTCAAAGGAGAGTCACTGTGTCGGTAGCGGTAGAACTGCGGCACATCTCTAAGCGCTTCCCAGGAGTCATCGCCAATAAGGATGTCTCTATGAGCGTAGAAACAGGAACAGTTCATGCATTAGTCGGTGAAAATGGTGCAGGCAAATCTACCGTGATGAAGATTTTGTATGGAATGCAGCGCCCCGATAGCGGGGAGATTTTAGTAAATGGAAAAGAAGTTCATTTTAAGAATCCTAATGATGCAATCGATGCAAGTATTGGAATGGTGCACCAGCACTTTATGTTGGCCGATAACTTCACCGTTCTTGAAAATATAATTTTAGGCTCAGAACCTACTCAGGGTGTAACTATCGATTTCAAAAAAGCCCGAGCAACGATTGTTGAGATGGCTGCGCAATATGGATTAGAGATTGATCCAGATATTTTGGTGGAAGAGCTTGGTGTTGGTCAGCGTCAACGTGTAGAGATTTTAAAAGTTCTTTATCGTGGTGCTCGCATCCTTATCTTTGATGAACCAACTGCAGTACTAGTGCCACAAGAAGTCGACGATCTTTTTACTGCACTCAAGGGTTTACGAGCTCAAGGAATGGCAATCATTTTTATCTCACACAAGTTAGATGAAGTTTTACGAGTCGCCGACGATGTCACAGTAGTGCGCCAAGGTTCTACTGTGGCAGAAGTAAAATCAAAAGATGTTACTGCTCGCCAGCTTGCAGAGCTGATGGTAGGTAGCGAACTACCGCAACCAACGACACACGGCGTCACTCGTCGCGATCAAATCACTCTGGCACTCGATAATGTTTCGATTCCAACAGCCACCGGAAGTCGTGACCTGATTTCAAATATTTCATTTAACTTACATGCCGGTGAAGTCATTGGAATTGCAGGCGTTGAAGGTAATGGCCAGGCAGAACTTGTAGAGGCAATTTTAGGTCTACGCGAATACACCGGCTCAATCTCATTTAATGGCGCGTCAATAGACCACGCCAGTGTGGCTCATCGCCACGATCTTGGTATTGGTTTCATCCCTGAAGATCGCCAGCGTCAAGGGTTAATGATGAACTCACCATTGTGGGAGAACCGAATTCTGGGACATCAACGAAGTAAGCCTGTCATGCGCGGTTTTGTTTTAGATAAGAAATCCACTATCGCCGATACGCAACGAATTATGGAAGAGTTCGATGTACGCGCACCTGGCCCAGAAACCTTGGCTGCAGCGTTGTCTGGCGGAAATCAGCAGAAATTTATAGTTGGACGAGAAATGAGCAAAGCCCCAGCACTTCTTGTGGCATCTCATCCAACACGTGGCGTTGACGTCGGTGCACAAGGTGCCATTTGGGAAGAGCTGCGCAGAGCTCGCGAAAAGGGAATGGCGATTGTGCTCATTTCAGCCGACCTTGAAGAGCTCATTGGAATGTCAGATCGCCTTCTTGTTATGTTGCGTGGAGTCATCACGGCAGAGATCGACCCTGCTAAAACATCACCTGAACAACTTGGCTCAGCAATGACTGGTGCAGCGTGAGAAAATTTAAACTTTCGACTTTTTTATTAGCTACAGCAGCACCGCTTGCAGCAGCAGTTGTATCAATAGTCATCTCTAGCTTGGCTGTACTCGCAACCCATAAGTCACCTATGGATGCTTATAAGACCATGTGGGATTTTGGAACCGAGTCGGGATCTTTGATGCAGGCGCTTAATACAGCCACGCCGTATTACATAGCAGCAATCGCGATAGCAATTACTTTTCGTGCAGGTTTATTTAATATCGGTGTTGAAGGTCAGTTACGTTTAGGCGCTCTATTTGGTGCCTACTTTGGTGCCATGTTTGTTCTACCACCAGTACTTCATGTTCTCATCATCATGATTATTGCAATGAGCGTTGGCGGACTCTGGGCGGCAATCGCGGGTTATTTAAAAGTTAAGCGCGGTGTGAGTGAAGTTATCTCCACAATTATGCTCAATAGTTTGGCCGGCGGACTGTCCTCATATTTACTTGCCAATTACTTTGTAGATACCACAACAAATTCAAACAACTTATCAACCAAGACGCTGCCTGCATCAGGCCAGATACCTGATTTAATGCCGTTACTTAATAAGTTAGGCATCGAGGATCAACCCGGTGGCGGAGTCCATGGAATGCTTATTTTTGCCATCGTTTTAGGCATAGTCTTTTGGTTTGTTATCAATCGCACCCGCTTTGGTTTTGAGCTTCGCGCATCTGGTGCAAATCCAATTGCTGCACGAGTCAGTGGAGTTAATTCAAAGCGCATGACATTTGTGGCCCTTGCAGCTTCAGGTGCTATTGCAGGTTTGGCTGGTTTACCCGCAGTCTTAGGTGAAACTCATGCATTTAATATGGGCTTTCGAACAGGTATTGGTTTCTCTGCAATCGCCGTAGCTCTCTTGGGTCGAAATAATGCAGTTGGTATGGCAATCAGCGCACTGCTCTTTGGGTTCCTAGAAGTCAGCTCACGTTCTTTGGAGCTCATTGATATTGCACCCGAGACTTATGTGATTATGCAAGGGTCGATTCTCTTGTCCTCAGTTATCGCTTATGAAGTTCTTCGCCGATACAAACTCACGCTGCAGAGTAAAGAACTTGCAAAGGCGGTTCAAGTATGAAGTTGATGAAATTCCCAAAGATTGTTGTTAATGCTTTGGCTGTTGTTTTAATCTTGTCGATTGTTCGCCAAATAACTGGTGCGACAGACTTAACAAGCGTAGGCACTGCATCTGCTGCATTATTACTTTCTGTACCAATTGTTTTAGCTGGACTCGGCGGACTTTTCTCTGAGCGCTCTGGTGTAGTAAACATCGGTTTAGAGGGCATGATGATTATGGGTGCATGGGCTGGGGGCATGATTGGAACTAAGCATGGTCCTTGGGTAGGTTTAATTGCTGCAGTTATTTTTGGGGCCACGGGTGCACTACTTCATGCAATCGCAACGATTACATTTGGTGTTGACCATGTCGTTTCTGGCGTTGCAATCAATATTATTGCTGCAGGGCTTGTTCGATATATGTCTACTATCTTGTATAAAAATGGTTCATGGGTGGGACCCTCACAATCACCAGATGTAATTCCGATTGGAATGAATGGACTACCTGTCTTATCAGGCGGAACATATTTTGGCTGGAAGAGCCCAGATATATTGACCGCGCTGGCTGAAAAACACTGGTTCTTTATCTCTGATCTCGCTGCAGTTCTACGTGGTATCACTGGAGATCTCTCCTATGTAACCTTGATTGCGATTATCTTTGTTCCACTCTCCATATTTATATTATGGAAGACATCCTTTGGTCTGCGCCTTCGCAGTGCTGGCGAAGCACCGATTGCCGCCGAATCTCTAGGTGTCAATGTGTATGCAATGAAGTATGCAGGAGTATTGATTTCAGGTGCACTTGCAGGTCTTGGTGGAGGCTTCTTAGCTATTGTGGCAGCTAACCACTATCAAGAGAACCAAGTTGCCGGCCGTGGATATATAGGTCTTGCAGCATTACTCTTTGGAAATTATCGCCCTGGTGGGATTTTGATGGGTGCCGGCCTTTTTGGTTTTGCAGATGCTCTGCAACTTCGTGACTCTGCATCAATTCACGCGCTTATTCTTCTTATCGTATTAATTTTAGTTTTCTTAGTTGTACGCGATCTTCGCAAAGGGAAAATCGTAAAGGCGGCACTTACCTTAGGATTTGCCGGCTTGTCACTCTGGTATTTCTTAGCCGTTGATGAACTTCCAGGGCAGCTAGTGACAATGACTCCATACATCACAACCCTTTTGGTAATGGCCGTTGCATCTCAACGATTACGAATGCCTGCTGCCGATGGAATTCCGTATCGCCGTGGTGGTTTGCGATGAGCGAGATTAATTGGGAGCAGCTACGCAGTTCAGCAATTGCTGCAATGAAAACCGCTTATGCTCCTTATTCAAAATTTCCAGTTGGCGTTGCAGCGCTAGTCAATGATGGTCGAATAGTTTCGGGATGTAATGTT
>CAFBRA010000019.1_pt1 | contig 16353 bp, 11 predicted proteins | sample 7270151 | NCBI WGS metagenome assembly CAFBRA01 (sample SAMEA6814193, study PRJEB35770) | uncultured Actinomycetes bacterium | biome: Freshwater; feature: Freshwater reservoir; material: water | place: Czech Republic | collected 2016-11-09 | depth 30m m | reverse complement strand
GCACCTGACATGCCAGTCAGAATCAATATCTCCTTGTTGCTCATGTCTCTATCCTCTTACATCTGTCAAGAATGCCAAAACACGCTCACGGCTCTGCTCTAAATACTTAGGCAGCATCTGCTTGTGCTCAAGATTATTGGTTTCAAATAGGTAGTTCAATAACATCAATCGGCGCTGGAGCAGTAAGGCTTTCATGGCAGTTGGGGAAAACTCCGGTAACAGCTTCACGCTCTCATAGCCAGCGAAGAGCGCAGCCTCCTGTTCAGGTGTATCCAGATAGTACAAAGTGATAGCCATATCTTGAGCCGGTAAACCGAAGCCGCAATCATCGAAATCAATGATGTAAATCAAATCGTCGTGGCCCATCATGTTCCAGCCATGAAGGTCTGCATGGATAATCTGGGGAGTTGATTGTTCGTATAACGCATGTGTAAATTTCATGATCTCGTCAGCGCTCTCCTGGAATAACTTCCTATCGCTGGCGCTTAATTCAGATTTCTCACTAAAGAGATAATCCTCGGTTCCCCACAATAAATCATTAAATGTAGGAAGTTCGGCTTTAGAAGATAATTGAAATTGTGCACCTTGTAAATGTAAATGAGCAAGAGTCTGCCCAATTCGATGCAACTGGTCGAGTGATGGTTCATCACCAATCTCCTCTCCTTCCAGCCACGTGTAAAGAACGCAATTGAGCGAGCGTCCGATTTCTACATGACTAATTGAGGTTACAAAAGAATCGCTGAGATTTGCGATAGGCGCAGGAACGTTCACATTGACATTTCTACTCAAGCTCTGAACCCACTCAACTTCAGCCTGAGTATTTTCGGTAGATCTTGTAGAGTTAATGTTTATTCGAAGTGCATACGTGTGGCCTGAATCGGTTGTCACTTTAAATGTGGCATTGAACTCATAATTAATGCACTCCACCTGCGCAGTATTCAGACCATAGAGCTTGAGGGCTTCACGTGCAGTTTGCGACAAGGAAGCAATTTGCTCATTCTTCGCCAGTTCAAAAAATTGAGTACTCATGTCAGTTCTCTAAAATCTCGCCGGTCTCGGTATTTACTTTTTGGGTGGAGATCTGGACTAAATGCGCCTCGATAATTGATGCGATTTTATTTCCAATGCCTGGAGTCGCTCCAATATCTTCTACCGTTGCTTTACGAATCGCAGCCACTGAACCAAATCGCTCTAACAAAGCAGCTCTGCGCACTGAACCTAGCTGAGGGATCTCATCTAAAATCGATTCCAACATCACCTTTGATCTGCGTGAGCGATGGAAGGTAATAGCAAATCTATGGGCCTCATCGCGGATTCGTTGCAAGAGATAGAGCCCTTCACTGCTGCGTGGCAAGATGACTGGATCACTTGACCCAGGAATCCACACTTCTTCCAATCGTTTAGCTAAACCACACAGAGCAATATCGGTGATGCCTAGCTCGCTCAATGCGCGGGCGGCTGCATTGACTTGTGGCGCACCGCCATCGACAACAATTAACTGTGGCGGATAAGAAAATTTACTGAGCTTGCCACCAAGTTCAGCAACCTCAGCTTCATCAACAGATCGATCGTCTAAAAGGCGCTTCAAACGACGGGTGATGACTTGATGCATAGCGCGGGTATCATCAAAGCCCTCAGATGTATCGATAATGAATCGTCGGTACTCACTCTTCTTGGCCAAACCATCCTCAAATACCACCATGGATGCAACCACTGATGTTCCAGAAATATTCGAGATATCAAAACATTCAATGCGTAGCGGAGTTCGAGTTAAATCTAGAGCCTCTTCTATCTCAACTAAAGCCTTGCCGCTGACCGCTGCATCGGTCGCGCGCTTACTCAAAAACTGAATCAAGGAGTACTGGGCATTTCGTTTTACAGTTTGAAGAATTTCAAACTTTTCACCACGTTGTGGAACTTTGAGTGAGACTGGAGCACCTCGCAAGGCAGATAACCACTCTTCTAGGGCTTTGGCATCAAGTGGGAGTTCATTGATGAGAATCTGTGCAGGTATCTCGCTCGGGGAACTTTGGCTATAGATTGAGTAGAACAGTGCACCCATTTCATCTTCGCCCTCAAGTGACTTACTTTGATCCACAATCCATGACCGAGAGCCCTTGATTGCGCCACCTCGCACGATAAAGATGGAGCCTGCTGCATGCGCACCATCATGATGTATTGCGACTATATCGGCGGTTAAATTATCCGGAAGGGCGGCATCGGCAGATTCTTGCGCCCGCTCAATTGCGCTTATGGAATCTCGTATCTTGCTGGCCCGTTCAAACTCTTCGCGCTCAGAAGCCATTGCCATTTCACTTCGCAATGTTGGAACGATGTCGGCATTGCTATCAGACATAAATGTAACTAAGCGATTAGATAAAGCTTTATGGTCGGCTTGGCTGACCCATTCCACGCATGGTGCTGCACACTTTCCAATATCGCCCAAGAGACATTGGCGCTTAGTACGTCGTGCCCGCTCGAAGTTACCGGTCGAGCATGAGCGAATAGGAAAGACCTTCAAAATTACTTCAAAAGTATTGCGCAGCGCCCAGGTATGAGTGAAAGGTCCAAAGTAAGTGATTCCTGGCCGCTTAGATTTACGAGTAATAAATATGCGCGGAAACTCATCATCATTTGTAACCGCTAAATATGGATACGACTTATCATCTTTGAACTGGACGTTGTAATAGGGGTTGTACTGTTTGATCCACGAGAACTCCAACTGCAAAGCTTCAACCTCAGTTGCAACAATCGTCCAATCAACCCGAACTGCTTCATGCACCATGCGATCTGTCTTGGTGGCAAGATTTGCCTGAAAGTAATTACTCAGACGATTTTTAAGATTCTTGGCTTTGCCCACATAAATGACTTTGTCATCTGCGTTATAAAATCGATAAACACCAGGGTGTTCGGGGATATTGCTAGGCCGATAACTCTGAGGATCTGCCATCACGTTACTTCTTAGCTGTTACTTTTCGATTAGTTGCCAGCATCGGAGCTAAGAACTGACCGGTATAACTTGCAGCAACTTTGGCGACATCCTCTGGTGTTCCCTCTGCTACAACTAATCCCCCACGGAATCCACCCTCAGGGCCCATATCAATGACCCAATCAGAACACTTAATAACATCTAAATTGTGTTCAATAACCAATACGGTATTACCAGTCTCCACTAGTCGATTAAGAACAATAAGTAGTTTGCTGACATCTTCAAAGTGCAGTCCGGTAGTTGGTTCATCCAACACATAAATCGTGCGCCCAGTTGAACGACGTTGTAGCTCAGTTGCTAATTTAACGCGTTGAGCTTCACCACCAGAGAGCGTAGGAGCTGATTGGCCTAAACGAACATAGCCAAGACCCACATCATTTAGGGTTTTCAGGAAGCGTGCAATTGTTGGCACCGACTCAAAGAATGCGTGCCCCTCTTCAATGGGCATATTTAAAACATCGGCGATTGTCTTACCCTTGTAATGAACTTCTAATGTTTCGCGGTTATAGCGCGCTCCATGGCAGACCTCGCATGGAACGTAGACATCGGGCAAAAAGTTCATCTCGATAGTGATGGTTCCATCACCAGAGCAGTTCTCACAGCGACCACCTTTAACGTTGAAAGAGAAGCGCCCTTGCTGATAGCCACGAATTTTGGCTTCAGTGGTTTCGGCAAAGAGTGCGCGAACTTTGTCAAAAACCCCCGTGTAAGTCGCCGGGTTAGAACGCGGTGTACGTCCGATAGGAGATTGATCGACGTGAACGACTTTATCGAGAAGATCTACTCCGGTTACGCTTCGGTGTCGCCCAGGAACAAGGCGTGCACCGTTGAGTTTATTAGCTAACGTCGTATACAAAATATCATTGACCAACGTTGACTTACCAGAGCCACTAACGCCGGTTACCGAAACGAAAACCCCAAGAGGAATTTGTACATCGATATCTTGCAAGTTATTTTCTTTCGCGCCTTTTACGTTCAGTACTCGCTTTGAATCAACGGGGCGGCGTTTTTGTGGAATCTCAATTGTTTTGCGGCCTGAAAGATAGGCGCCTGTGATTGACTCCTTAGAGGCAATCAGCTCTTCGTAGCTTCCCGAAACAACGACATGACCACCGTGTTCACCGGCCCCTGGACCGATATCTACAATCCAATCGGCAGTCCGAATAGTCTCCTCGTCATGTTCAACCACGATGAGAGTGTTTCCGAGATCTCGTAAATGTGTCAGCGTCTCAATCAACCGCCGATTATCACGTTGATGCAGACCAATGCTTGGTTCATCTAACACATAGAGAACCCCCACCAAGCCACTACCAATCTGTGTTGCAAGGCGGATTCGCTGGGCCTCGCCTCCTGACAGGGTTGCCGCAGGTCTGGCTAATGACAAATAATCTAAACCAACATCAAGTAGGAAACCAAGACGCGCGTGAACTTCCTTCATGACGCGTTCGGCAATCTGAGCCTCACGCTTATTTAGTTTAATGTTTTTAAGGAATTCGGCGCACTCTGAAATAGAGAGCTCGGTGATATCAGAGATATTTTTATTGCCAATTGTTACTGCCAAAACCTCTGGTTTTAGGCGTGCACCTTTACAAACCTGGCAAGGAATTTGACGCATATAGGCTTCGTATTTATCACGACTGTAATCACTATCAGTTTCACTATGACGGCGATGGATGAATGGAACCACACCCTCAAAACCGGTGGTGTAATTCTTAGTTCCATAGCGTCCCTTGTACTTCATCTTAATTTCATACTCATAGCCATTCATAATGGCTTCACGTGCCTTAACTGAGATCTTTTTCCATGGAGTGTCGAGTGAAAATGGAAGATCTTTAGCTAGTGCTTCAAGCAAGCGAATAAAGTAATCAGCAGATTGTCCACCAGACCAAGGTGCAATCGCTCCATCATTTATTGAAATGGAGTCATCTGGAATTATGAGATCTTCATCGACCTCTAACTTTGTTCCAATACCCGAACACTCTGGGCAGGCACCAAAAGGTGAGTTAAAAGAGAATGAACGTGGCTCTAACTCCTCAAAAGATAGGTTGCAGTCGTGGCAGGCTAAATGCTCACTAAAAGTACGCTCTTTATCGGCCGACTTGGCATCAACAAAATCAAGAATAACGATGCCCGATGCTAGACGTAGAGCTGTTTCAATCGAATCGGTAAGACGGGTTTTACTCTCAGCCTTTGCCGTGAGCCGATCGACGACAACTTCAATGGTGTGCTTTTCCTGCTTCTTTAACTTTGGCGCCTCGTTGAGTTGAATGACGGTGCCATCAACACGTGCGCGTGAGTATCCCTGTGTAATGAGTTCAGCGAATAAATCTAAGAACTCGCCTTTGCGGGAACGTACAACTGGAGCCAAGACCTGAAACTTTGTCGTTGCCGGCATCGCCAATATCTGATCCACAATCGCTTGAGGAGATTGTCGTGACACTGCTTTGCCACATTGGGGACAGTGTGGGATACCAGCGCGCGCGAATAAAAGACGTAAGTAGTCGTAAACCTCAGTAATTGTTCCAACCGTCGAGCGAGGATTTCGGTTAGTCGATTTTTGATCGATTGAAACTGCTGGTGAGAGTCCCTCAATGAAATCTACATCGGGCTTATCCATCTGTCCTAAGAATTGGCGAGCATATGCTGACAGTGATTCGACGTAACGACGTTGTCCTTCAGCGAAAATCGTGTCAAAGGCTAAGGAGGATTTACCTGAGCCAGATAGACCAGTGAAAACAATAAGAGCGTTGCGAGGCAGCTCTATCGAGACATCTTTAAGGTTGTGTTCTCGTGCTCCGCGCACAATTAACTTATCGATACTCACTAAACCCCTGCCTCTTCCATTGACCGTAGTTCTTTCTTAAGGATCTTTATCTCATCTCGCAAGCGCGCCGCTACCTCAAACTGAAGCTCTCCGGCCGCATTCTTCATCTGATCAGTGAGCGAGCCTATCAACGCCACTAAATCCTGTCGCGGCAAAGTCAGGATCGCCTTTGTATAAATGCCGCTAGATGGGGCGCTCTTCTGATTGGCCTTTTTATTGGCAGCCAGGAGGTCTTCAGTATCTTCAGACTCTCGATTAATCAAGTCGGTGATATCGGCAATCTTCTTGCGCAACGGTTGCGGATCGACACCACGTTCTAAATTGTAGGCAACCTGTTTTGCTCGGCGTCGATTCGTTTCATCAATCGCCTTTGCCATGGAGTCAGTCATGTTGTCGGCATACATGTGCACTTCGCCTGAAACATTTCGCGCAGCTCGTCCAATCGTTTGGATCAGAGATGTTGCCGATCGCAGAAAGCCCTCTTTATCAGCATCTAATATGGCAACCAGTGAAACTTCAGGAAGATCAAGACCCTCACGAAGTAAGTTAATTCCGATCAACACATCGTATTCACCAATACGAAGCTCCCGTAGAAGCTCTACACGCCGTAACGTATCTACCTCAGAGTGAAGATAACGAACCCTGATTCCTTTTTCCTGCATGTAATCAGTTAAGTCTTCTGACATCTTCTTAGTCAGGGTTGTAACGAGAACTCGTTCATTCTTCTCGACTCTAATCTTTATTTCATTGAGCAAATCATCGATCTGGCCCTTGATAGGTTTAATAACAATCTGTGGGTCAACGAGTCCGGTAGGTCTAATAACCTGCTCGACAACATCGCCATTTACTTTGGCCATCTCATATTTCCCGGGGGTCGCAGAGAGATAGAGCTTTTGACCAGTTCGCTCGATGAACTCTGGGAACTTAAGGGGACGATTATCAAGTGCACTTGGCAAGCGGAAGCCATGCTCAACTAACGTGCGCTTTCGTGATGCATCGCCCTCAAACATTGCGCCTAGCTGCGGAACTGTCACATGGCTTTCATCGATAACGACAAGAAAATCCTCAGGGAAATAATCCAATAAACAGTTAGGTGCAGAGCCAGCTTCGCGTCCATCTAAATGTCGAGAATAATTCTCGATACCACTGCAGAAACCAATCTGCTCCATCATTTCGACATCGAATGTTGTCCGCATACGTAGTCGCTGAGCCTCAAGCAGTTTGCCCTGCTTTTCAAATTGATTGAGTTGAATCTGAAGTTCGTCCTCAATTTCACCTATTGCTCGTTTAATCGTCTCTGGACCCGCGGCATAATGCGTAGCCGGGAAAATATACATTTCATTTTCATCGCGAATGATTTCACCCGTAAGCGGGTGCAGAGTTGAGATCTTCTCAATCTCATCGCCAAACATCTCAATGCGTATGGCCAACTCTTCGTACATGGGAATAATTTCGATGGTATCCCCGCGGACTCTGAATGTTCCACGCTCAAAGGCCATATCGTTGCGTTTGTATTGAATATCAACGAATCTTCGCAACAATGCGTTGCGCTCAATCTCTTCCCCCACTCGTAAGGTCACCATACGATCGATGTATTCCTGTGGCGTTCCTAACCCATAAATACATGAGACTGTTGCAACAACTATGACGTCACGTCTGGTTAATAGCGAGTTAGTAGCTGAGTGACGCAGACGTTCGACCTCATCATTAACACTAGAGTCCTTCTCAATAAAAGTATCCGTCTGAGGAACATAGGCTTCTGGTTGGTAATAATCGTAATAAGAAACAAAATATTCAACGGCGTTATTAGGAAGAAGTTCGCGGAACTCATTGGCAAGTTGCGCGGCTAACGTCTTATTTGGTGCCAGTACTAACGTTGGTCGTTGCAGTTTTTCGATTAACCACGCAGTTGTTGCAGACTTTCCAGTACCTGTTGCTCCTAAGAGAACAACATCTTGCTCACCCGCTTCAAGTCTGCGCGCGATATCTGCTATCGCTTCGGGTTGATCGCCTGCAGGAACATAGTCACTAATAACCTGAAATGGCTCAACTCGACGTTGTATATCTGAGACTGGGCGCATTGCATAAGTCTAGTTTGAAGCTGCGCTTAAACCATCCCAAATATTCTCCACTTGGCGCAGCAAGTCATCCTCACTGCCGCTGTTTTCTAGGACAAAGTCGGCAATGCTTACCCTGTCTTCGCGTGAGGCTTGCGCGGCAATTCGGGATTGGATTTCAGAGATATGCAGTCCTTTCGCACGCAGTCGAGCGATGCGTAGTTCGGTATCCGCCTCTACAGTGATGACTAAATCAAAGCGATCCGCAGCATTCTTTTCAAACAGCAGTGGAATCTCATAGACCAAAACTTGATCACCTGAGAGTGATTGGACGGCTTCATCAAACTCAGCTGCAACTCGGGGATGAATAATGCCCTCAAGTACAGCAAGGGCTTGCTTATCATTGAAAACTATTTCACCGAGTACACGCCTATCGATATCTCCATTACTTAAAATCGAATCACCAAAATGAGTGACTATTTCATCAAAGCCTTCAGTGCCTCGAGAAATCACATCACGGGCTAATTGATCGGCATCGATAACTAATGCTCCGAGCTCGGCAAAAAACTGAGCTGCTAGCGATTTACCGCTACCAATCCCGCCAGTTAATCCGATTACTCGCATGGTTAAAGGATAGCCGCTGTCATTAGAACTATTGGAAATAGAAAAAGCCCGGCAGTTTCGCCGGGCCTTTTCTATTCAGTACTAGTTCTTATTCGGCAACAACTGCCTCGGCGACGGCATCGACTGCACCATCTTCTGGAGTTGCTGCAGCATCTGCAGCCTTTGCTTCGGCCTTCTGCTTCTTATGTGCCATGAAACGCTCTTGAGCTTGGGCGTACTGCTGCTCCCACTCTTCACGTGCAGTTTCAAAGCCTGGCTTCCACTCTTGGCTTTCAGCATCGAAGCCTTCTGGATAGATGAAGTTTCCTTCAGCATCATAACGAGCAGCCATTCCGTATTGAGTTGGATCAAATGCTTCAATCTCAATCTCATGTCCTTCATTGGCTTGCTTGAGTGAGAGCGAGATTCGACGACGCTCTAAATCGATGTCGATAATCTTTACGAATAGTTCGTCATCTACGGCAACTACCTGCTCTGGAATCTCAACGTGGCGTTCAGCCAACTCTGAGATGTGAACTAGGCCTTCGATTCCTTCATGCACGCGAATAAATGCACCGAATGGAACGAGCTTTGTCACGACACCCGGAACAACCTGATTGATTGTGTGGGTGCGAGCAAATGCCTGCCATGGATCCTCTTGAGTCGCCTTAAGTGAGAGTGACACACGCTCGCGCTCGAAATCAACTTCAAGGACCTCAACGGTTACTTCATCGCCAACTTCAACAACTTCACCTGGATGATCGATGTGCTTCCATGAAAGCTCTGAAACGTGAACGAGACCGTCTACGCCACCTAGATCTACGAATGCGCCGAAGTTTACGATAGATGAAACTACACCTGTGCGAACTTGACCCTTTTGTAGCTGGTTAAGGAAAGTAGTACGTGACTCTGATTGAGTCTGCTCAAGGAATGCACGACGAGAAAGAACAACATTGTTGCGATTCTTATCTAGTTCGATGATACGAGCTTCAACCTGCTTACCAATGTATGGAGTCAGATCGCGGACACGGCGCATTTCAACAAGAGATGCCGGTAAGAATCCACGTAGTCCGATGTCGACGATAAGTCCACCCTTAACAACTTCAATAACCGTTCCGACAACAACTTCGTCGCGCTCTTTCTTGCCTTCAATGTCTCCCCATGCACGCTCGTATTGTGCGCGCTTCTTAGAAAGAATCAGGCGGCCTTCTTTGTCCTCTTTTTGAAGAACAAGGGCTTCAATGCTTTCGCCAACTTTAACAATCTCGTGTGGGTCTACATCGTGGCGAATGGACAGCTCACGTGAAGGAATTACACCTTCAGTTTTGTAACCGATGTCAACGAGAACTTCTTCGCGACCAACTTGAACGATAGTTCCTGTGACGAGATCTCCGTCATTAAAATTTCGAATAGTTCCTTCGATTGCCGCTAGAAAATCTTCGGCTGATCCAATGTCATTTACTGCAATTACTGGTGATGTAGACAAGTGAGCTCCGTAGGGATAGATGAGTAGTAGTTCCCGCTTTCGCGGCTGGAGGGTAAGAGTACGGTTTAAGCGTATAAAGGAGCAAATCCGTGATTTAGTGCAGGTGTAATCAATAGAATGCCCTCACCATGAAACGCTATCGCCAACTCTTTTCCATCCCAAATGTCTGGGTCTTAGTGATTGCCGCGTTCCCGGCACGCGTGGCCTATGGAATGGTGGGACTGGCCCTATTTTTTAAGGCCCAACAAGAGACGAAATCAATTGCAATTGCTGGACTAGTCATTGGAGCCAACTCCATGGCTGGATCATTTACTGCAGGCATCCGAGGTTCAATCATCGACAAGTACGGTCAAAAGTGGCCACTACGGATTCTGGTTCCAGGGTATGCAGCGATGATGATTGTTGTAAATACGTCACATTCGGCACATGTCATTGTTGCCATGGGAATTCTGATGGGCCTTACTGCGCCGCCAATAAATCTTTCAGTACGTCCATTATGGAAAACTATCGTGCCACACGATTTCTTACGCACTGCTTATGCAGTTGATTCATCGGTGATGAATACTGCTGGAGTAATTGGTCCAGTGATTGCTACATCCCTCGCACTTTCTGCACATCCGGGTACTCCCCTTATTGCAGCCGCGATTCTTATGAGTATTGGGGGCGGTGCACTTGCGATTGCTCCTGTATCGCGAGATTGGAAACCTGAAAAGAAAGAAAAGGGCGCGGAATCTTTATGGCATAACCCAGCACTGCGTCTAATGATGCTTGAAGGTTCATGCATTGGTTTCGGATGGGGTCTCTTTGATGTTGCAGTACCGGCATTTGCGACTATTGAAAAAGTCGCACACCGTACCGCATGGGTTTTTGCTGCAATGGGAATCTCCAGCATTATCGGTGGTCTAGTAGCGGGTCTTCTTTCAAAAAGAACGTCATCATTACGCGCATTACGTCGAACAGAGTTTGTGTGGTTCCTAGTTGCGATACCTATGGCCTTTACTTATCCAGGTTGGTCTATGGCAATTGCAGGTGCCTGTTTAGGCTTTGTCGGTGGTGCGATACAGGTATTTTATTGGGAGGTCATGGAAGCTGTGCGACCGAAAGGTTCTGCAGTTTCATACATGGCCTGGTTATGGACCGTTGAAGGAAGTGTCATGTCACTTGGCGCAGCAGTAGGTGGCATTCTCTCCGATAGTGTCTCGCCACAGTTCTGCTTATCACTTACAGCTGTATCAATCGGTGTAGGTAATATTGTTCTAACGATTGGTAAAAAACGCCTACTGGCCGCTGATCGAATTCCAACCGAAGCCGAAGACACAGCAGCAATGGAAAGTAATGCGCCTACAACTACTTAATGTGCCGCTTCATGCCAGGTTAAACCTAGGCCAGCACTGACATCTAATGGAGCGCGCAAAGGATAGGCGGCGCCCATTTCACGTTTTACTAACTTTGTCATTTCATCTTCTTCACCCTTAACAACTTCAACAATTAACTCATCATGAATCTGCAGTAACAAGCGGGACTTCAAACTCTGTTGAGAAATCGCAGCATCTACTTTAAGCATCGCTAATTTAATGATGTCGGCAGCTGAGCCTTGAATGGGAGCATTCAGTGCCATTCGCTCAGCAACGTCTCGGCGCATTCGATTATCACTCATCAGATCTGGCAGATAACGGCGTCGACCCATAATAGTTTCGGTGTAACCGACTTTGCGTGCATCCTCAACAACTGTCTTTAAATAATCACGGATTCCACCGAAGCGTTGAAAGTATGTGTCCATCAAGGCTTGTGCTTCGCCCGGACTAATTCCTAACTGCGCAGATAGCCCATATGAGGATAAACCATAGGCAAGTCCGTATGACATGGCTTTGATCTGTCGGCGCATCTCTGAATCAACATCGTCGGGCTTTACTCCAAAAATTACTGCAGCGATAGTAGCGTGAAGATCTTCTCCCGATTCAAATGCCGCAAGAAGTTTTTCATCGTGAGATAAGTGCGCCATGATTCGCATCTCTATCTGGCTGTAATCGGCGGTCAGCAGAGCTACGTAGCCTTTTCCAGCAACAAATGCGTTACGAATAGTTCGCCCCTCTTCGGTGCGTACCGGAATGTTTTGTAAGTTTGGTCCGATAGATGAAAGGCGGCCGGTTGCCGTTACCGTCTGGCCAAAGTGAGTATGAATACGCCCATCAGATGCAATCTCTGAAATCAAACCTTCAATAGTGGTTGCCAGTTTTTTTGTTTCACGAATGCGCAGAAGATGCGCAAGAAGTGGATGGCCAGTTTTTTCATGGAGCCAGTCAAGGCTTTCGGCATCGGTTGTAAACCCCGTCTTAATCTTTTTCGTCTTAGGTAAAGCAAGCTCATCGAAAAGAACTACCTGCAACTGTTTTGGAGATCCCACATTGAATTCATGACCGACACAGTCGTGTGCCGCCTTAGTTTCGCGCGAGACCTCACCTTCAAAAAATCCTTGAAGTTTTTCCAGCTCTTTCCGATCTACTGCAACTCCGGTATTTTCCATTCGGGCGAGCAGCTCTGCTATAGGCAGCTCCATAGTTAGAAAGAGCTGATAGAGGTTGCGCTCATTTAGCTCTTGAGTCAGTGATTCACGAAGTGCAAACATGGCTCTAGCCGAAGTCAAGAGCTCTTGTTGCGGACTACTTATATTTATTGCTGAACCATCACCCCAACGCTCCTGTAAATCGGTTAACTCCTGCGCGCGCACACCTGGATTAACTAAATAAGCGGCAAGAGATGTATCAAACTCAACTCCACACAGTCCATTGATCCTGGCTAGAGATTTAGCATCATGGGCAATCTTCTTGACCCCAGGATCAGTTGCCCAATCCCCCATAGTTGAAGCAAGAACAAGGAAGACATCGCTAGGTGAAAGAGCTATCGCATATCGATGCAATTTTTCATCCTCAATATGAAAGGCGACCGCAATGGTTCCAGAATGAGATGCAATTTTCTTTGATGCCTGCGCTACGGTAACTACGCCTTCCTCCATAGCATCGGCAAAGAGCGTGAACTCTGATTCCGGTTGTAATGGCGTTGATCCCTTAATCAGAATTGGTTTCATGCGATCTTTTAGTGTCTTGAACTCTAAAACATCAAAAAGTGGATTTGTGTGTGTCTCATCTACCCCAACCCAAGCAAGGGCATCGATGGAGAGATCTAATGGAACATCAGATACCAATGCAGTCAGTTCGCTATTTTGGATGACGCTATCAATTGAATCTCGAAGTGACTGTCCAACTTTGCCAGCTAACTTATCAACATTAGCTAAGAGCTCTTTAAGAGATCCATACTCAACAATCCACTTGGCGGCAGTCTTTTCGCCCACTCCTGGGACCGATGGCAAGTTATCACTTGGGTCTCCGCGTAAAGCGGCAAAGTCTGGATACTGCGCTGGTGACATCCCATACTTTTCTTGAACCGCATCAGGTGTCATGCGCGCTAAATCACTTACGCCACGCTTGGGATACAAGACCGTGGTCTTCTCATTTACTAATTGAAAAGAGTCGCGATCGCCGGTGCATATGAGAACTTCTGCGCCTTCACGCTCAGCCTGTTTTGCAATTGTCGCCAAAATATCATCAGCTTCAAAACCTTCAACTTCAAACTGAGTAATTCCAAAGGCCGTGACTAGCTCGTGCAAGTAACTCATTTGAGATCGAAACTCATCAGGAGTCTTACTTCTATTGGCCTTATAGTCGGGAAATATCTCAGACCTAAATGTTTTTCTAGAGACATCAAATGCGACTGCTACGTGGGTAGGTTTTTCACTAGTTAAGAGCGAGAGCAGCATGGTCGCAAAGCCATAAATTGCATTCGTATGTTGGCCTGAGGCCGTAGTGAAATTCTCTGCAGGCAGTGCGTAAAAAGCACGATATGCCATGGAGTGCCCGTCGATTAGCAATAGGCGTTTACTCATGGGCACATCCTAGGTTGCCCGCTAGAATACGTCTCATGATCAATGAAGAGTTTCTGAAGTTTTATAAAGAGCGCGGTAGTGGCGCGCTAGATCAAAAAATGGGAATTGTAATTACCGAGGCCCAAGAGGGACGAATTGTGGGCACTATGCCCGTTGATGGAAACACGCAACCCATGGGTCTTTTACATGGTGGAGCCAATGTCGTGCTTGCTGAGAGTTTAGGTTCTATAGGTACATCACTGCATGCAGGCCCAACAAGAAAAATAGTTGGGGTTGATATCAACGCCACTCATCACAAGTCAGCAACTACTGGACTTGTAACAGGCGTTGCAACTGCTATTTCCTTGGGTAAAACCTTATGCAGCTGGGAAATCATTATTACTAATGAACAAGGTCAGCGCACATGTACTGCCCGTATTACCTGTCTGATTCTTGCCGAGCGTTAAATTAAGAGTGCGCGCCGGTTCCTAAATAAGCTTCGCGCACTGCTGGATCATTAAGTAAATCAGAGGCCTTTGCCTCTTTCACTACGTGACCAATTTCTAAAATATATGCTCTATGCGCACGTTGTAACGCTTGTTGCGCATTTTGCTCAACGAGAAGAATGGTTACGCCATCTTTGTTGATCTCAGTGATGATTCGGAAAATATTGGCGATCATTTGAGGGGCAAGACCCATGGAAGGTTCATCGAGCAACAGAACTTTAGGGCGAGCCATAAGGGCGCGACCGATAGCTAACATCTGCTGCTCGCCCCCTGAAAGTGTGCCACCTGCTTGAAAAGCGCGCTCTTTTAATCGAGGGAATAAGTGATAGACCTTGTCTAGATCTTCACTCATTTCATTCTTACGATTCTTGCGGTTGTACTTTCCCATCTCAAGATTCTCAAGAACCGTCATTCCAGGAAAAATTCCGCGACCTTCTGGGGCTTGAGAAAGTCCTAACGAAACTCGCTCATGGGCTGGCATCTTTGAAATATCTTGTCCGTCGAAAATAATCTGACCGCTAGAGACTGGGCGTAAGCCAGAAATCGTCTTGAGCATTGTTGTCTTGCCAGCACCATTTGCACCAATAAGTGTGACGATCTCACCTTCATTAACAACTACTGAGACACCTTTAATTGCCTCAATCTTTCCATAGTGAACATGAAGATCTTTAATTTCAAGACGCATCGTCAGGAACTCCTAAATAGGCTTCAATAACCCGTGAATCTTTTTGAACTACCGATGGAAGATCATCTGCAATCTTTTGACCAAAATCTAAAACTACAACGCGGTCAGAGATGCCCATGATTAATGACATATCGTGCTCAATAAGAAGGACGGTATATCCAGCGTCTCTAATCTTTTTAATCGTGTTAGCCAGCTCCACCTTTTCGGCTGGATTAAATCCCGCGGCAGGCTCGTCAAGAAGAATCAGACGTGGAGATGTTCCCATCGCACGCGCAATTTCTAAGCGACGTTGAACACCGTACGGTAAGTTCTTGGCCAGGCGATCGGAGTACTCATCGATTCCAATGAACTCCAAAATTTCATGAGCTTTTGCCCGGTTAGCCTTTTCTTCACGCCTAGCGCGAGGTAATCCGAAGAGTGCACCAATAACGCCTGACTTCTTGTGTACATCAGTTGCGGTAATGACATTTTCCAAAGCAGTCATATCGCCCCACAAGCGGATGTTTTGAAAAGTTCTTGCGATTCCACCTTTAGTTATTTCATGGCGGGATTTTCCAGCAATGCTTCCACCTTCAAATAAAATATCTCCTGATGTTGCTTGGTAGACGCCGGTGATCACATTGAAAACAGTTGTTTTGCCTGCGCCATTGGGGCCAATCAGCGCAAGAATCTCTTGAGGCATGACCTTAATATTTACTTCATTTAATGCGACAACACCACCAAATTGCATGGTGAGATTCTTGAGTTCAAGAATAGGAGTGGTCATTCTGATTCAACTCCGCTCTTCACCTTTATGGGCAGGGCTTTTTCGCGCTTTTTGCGTGGTAGTAAACCATCGGGCCTAAAGTTCATAGTGACTACCAAAACAACACCGAATACTAGAAGTCGTGCATCTGAGAGAAAGCGAATACGGTCAGGCAAATATCCGAGAATCACGGCGCCGACTATAACTCCCCAGATATTTCCGATTCCACCGAAAACGATGCAAGAAAGAATGAGGATGGAAACATTGAGCGTAAACATTTCGGGAGCGATAAATAGATTCTTTGAGGCAAAGAGAACGCCAGCGGCGCCGCCAATTGCTGCGCCTAAAGTAAAGGACCAAATCTTATAGCGAAGCGTTGGCACACCCATAAGCTCTGCGGCATCTTCATCTTGTCGAATCGCCTCCCATGCGCGTCCTGGGCGACGCACAGATAGTCTGCGAACTAGCCAAATAACCAGAAGAATCATTACAAGTGTTGTCCAGAAAAATAGCTTCTGATTAAAAATATTGTATTCCTG